>JACCDN010499425.1_pt1 | contig 135992 bp, 140 predicted proteins | sample 7441691 | NCBI WGS metagenome assembly JACCDN01 (sample SAMN15323439, study PRJNA562643) | freshwater metagenome | isolation source: river surface water | place: USA:Blue River Watershed | collected 2017-08-16 | reverse complement strand
CCGAGTCCGCGGCAGTGCCGGCAATGAGGGCGATGATGCCTTCGATCACGTTGTACCCAATGGTGACGGCAACGATGATCTTCACTCGTCGGCGCAGCAGAGCGGTGCGACTCGCCTCCGGTTGTGCTCCCACCATGGCCGTCACGCGCGCGTCTCCAGATCGTTCTCGTTCACGTCGCACGCGTCGACCGGATCGACAGCGAGCACGACGCCGACGAGATCCTGGAGCGCGTGACGCAACCGCGCATCCGAAATCTCGTAGAGAACTCGTCGACCGGAAGGCTCGGCGACGACAATTCCGCAGTCGCGCAGGCAGGCGAGGTGATTTGACACGGTTTGCTTCGTGACGCCCAGCTCGTCCACCAGCTCCGCCGGGCAGCGAGACCCATCAAGGAGCGCCAAGAGGATGGCGGCACGCGTCGGGTCGGCGAGGGCTTTGCCGACCCGACGAATCGCGTCAAGTCGAACAGCAGTCGAAGTGGTCATGCCCTTATAGTACATCAGAGCGTGTACTAATGACAGACTGAAAGTCGCAGCGGCATGAGTTCGGGCCCTGCCCCGACCCGCATTCTGAACGCCCGCATGGTCTACCGAACGGAACACCCGAACGGAACACCCGAACGGTACATCCGAACGGAATAGCAGTGCCCTCGGAGGGACTCGAACCCCCAACCCTTTCCTTAGGACGGAACTGCTCTTCCATTGAGCTACGAAGGCGTGCTCACCATTGTCGCACGCCCTTACATGCCTCCGTTGGGGTTAGTGCAGGTTGATCCGAAAATGCCGTGTTGCGTGCAGGTTCCGCCCATGTCATCTGGATACGTTGTTGGCCAGACTGCCCAAACCATAGTGCCCACGAAGAGCGCCCCAAAGATCACGGTGACCACTTTGCGTGCCGGGTTGTGCTCTTTCCACTTCATGATTCCTTTCCCGAAAACGACGAGACAGATGACGAGTGGAATGAACACCCAGCCTCCGCCGACGAACATCATCAGTAGGCCCAGAATCATGTAGCCAAACTCCATGCGAATTCTCCCTATGCTGCGAGGTAGTTGTTCCAGGCCGGGACTTCTCGATCGAGTCCGCGCACCAACCACGAAGACCCGTGAGGCTGCTTGGGCTGAACGCCGAGCGACCATCCCATCTCTCGGAGTGTCTTGTCGGCCTTTTCGTTGTTGCAACGGACACAGCACGCGACGAGGTTCTCCCAGCTGTCCGCGCCGCCGCGAGATTTCGGCTGGACGTGGTCGATGGTGTTGGCGGACTTGCCACAGTAGGCGCATCGGTGGTCATCTCGGCGCAAGACACCGCGGCGGGTCAGCGGCACGCCCTTCGTCATCGGGACCTTGACGTACCGCGTGAGGATGACAACGCTGGGACGATCCCACAGTCCACCGATCCCAAAGACGGGATGTTCGGGCTCATGACTGAGAATCGCGGCCTTGCCTGTCATGACGAGGACGATGGCGCGGCGGTCGGAGACAACGGCAAGCGGCTCGTAGCCGGCGTTGAGGACGAGTGTTCTCATAGTGTTCCTTTCGTGCCCGCATGGAGTGTGGGCTTTCGTGGGTACAAAAAAGGCACTGCCTTATAGACAGTGCCTCGATGTGGTGCGGCTGGGCCGCGTCACGGTGCTCGGACATATCGGGTGTTCCCACGTGAATTCCCGGGTTGAGAATTTGTGGGAGCCGTCTGCGCCACAAACGGTCCGCTGTGTGATGGTCACGCGCTCAGACTAACGCTGTTTAGTAAACAGGACGGGTATTTCGCGTTGACTAAATTCCGAGACGAACGATGTAGTAGTTGTCGGTCCAGATGGGGCGGATTGACACGACCCCTCCCGATCGCGGCGAGTCAAGAATCATCCCGTTGCCGGCATAGAAACCATTGTGCCCAGGCATCATGACTATGTCACCCGGTCGCGCATCCTTGATGTGGATTGGCTTGCCAAGCGCGCCCTGCGCACTTACACTGTGCGGAAGCGAGACACCGAACTGTGCGTACACGAACTGGATGTAACCCGAGCAGTCGAAGCCGGCGGGCGACGCCCCGCCGTAACGGTAGGGGACGCCGATGTACTTCTTGGCGACAGCGAACACCGCGGCGAGGTCGTAGTCGCTCGAGTACGGCGGGTTCTTGAGGTAGTCCGCGACGGATGGACCGTTGTACGACGGGTAGGAAATCGTGAGTCCGGCACGCGCGGCCTGGGCTGGGGTGAGTGCCTTGAAGTTGTCTTTGCTGATGACGATGTCGCCGTCGGCGGCAACGACCGTCTGACCTTCGTGGCTGTTGTCAACCAAAGTCGGTCCCAGCGCGAAGGCCGGAAGAGCGAAAGCGCCGACGAGAGTCGAGCCGATGGTCATGATTCCGATGCGTCGGAAACCGTCGCTGCGAAGGCCTCGGGCGAAGCGGCTTCCGAGTCCACTGATCCCTCGCGTCGTCCGACGGACGAGGGTTCGAATCCCGAGCGCCGAGCGGCGACCGAGGTGGAAGAAAGCGTTGGCCAAGAGAAAGCTCCTGAATGTGTGGCGGTTCAGTCGGTGCGGTGGCACCTGCGAACTGTCTCTAGGGTACCAAAGTGGTCGGACCCGAGCCAAAGCGCGACCCCGCGCGTGGCGTATTCTGGGGAAATGAGCGACTTCAGACTGCCCGAGAACATGATTCCCGTCGATGGCCGTTTCGGTTGTGGGCCGTCCAAAGTTCGCCCCGAACAAGTCGAACACCTCATCCGTCATGCTCAACTTCTGGGGACGTCCCACCGTCAAAAGCCGATTCGCGAACTCGTTGGACGAGTCCGTTCTGGCCTGTCTGACCTTTACCGTTTGCCGGCGGGCTACGAAGTGATCCTTGGCAATGGCGGTTCGACCGCGTTTTGGGATGCTGCCGCGTTTTCGCTGATTGAACGCAGAAGCGCACACCTGTCGTTCGGCGAGTTCGGCCAGAAGTTCGTCAACTCGGCCGGTGCGCCGTGGCTGGAATCCCCCGCGGTCTCCAAGGGAGAGCCGGGAACGGTGTCCGAGTTCACGGGCGACGAAGACGCCGACGTGTTCGCGTATCCGCACAACGAAACCTCGACCGGCGCGATGGCCGCCGTCCGCCGCTACGGCAACGCCGGAGCACTGACAGTTGTTGACGCGACGAGTGCAGCGGGAGGCGTTGACATCGACGTCGCGGAAACGGATGTCTATTACTTCGCACCTCAAAAGAACTTTGCGTCGGACGGTGGGCTGTGGTTTGCGCTGATGTCCCCCGCCGCGATTGACCGAATCAACCGCATTGCGGAATCGGATCGCTACATTCCCGAGTTCCTCAGCCTCAACGTCGCCGTCGAGAACTCGCGGCTCGACCAGACTCTCAACACCCCCGCGATTGCAACGCTGTTGTTGATGGACGCGCAGATTCAGTGGATGCAGGACAACGGTGGGCTGACGTGGGCGGATGCGCGAACACGCGAGTCCTCTGGACTTATCTATTCCTGGGCGGATGCCCACCCGAACGCGACGCCGTTCGTGTCGAACCCGGCGCACCGCTCTCAGGTCGTCGCGACGATTGATTTCGACGAGACGATTGACGCGAGTGCCGTCTCGGCGATGCTGCGGGCGAACGGAATCGTCGACATCGATCCGTATCGCAAGTTGGGCAGAAACCAGTTGCGCATCGCAACCTTCACGGCGATTGACCCGAGTGACGTCACGCGACTGCTTGGCGCAATCGACGCGGCAATCGACGCTCTTTAGACCTCGTCCTCGACGATGACGTATTCGTCGTCACCATCGTCGACACTGCCTGCTTCGTCAACTCCGTCGAAAACATCCGTGTCATCGTCATCGTCATCGTCATCGTCATCGTCATCGTCATCGTCATCGTCATCGTCATCATCGAGCTCGTCTTCGTCAACGATGATGACTTCTTCGGCTTCGATGCCGGCGGCCACGGACTCTTCGTATTCGCGAAGACGGTCAGCCCACGGCACCCAGTCCGGGGCGATGACGGCTTCGTCGCCCGCCACGAGTTCGGTTTCCAAGATCGTCGTCGAGTCTCCGTCAACCGCGAGCGACACAACCCAATCCCAACCCGCGTAACCCGCCATGTGCGACGAAAAACGCATGGTCGCGATGTTGTCCGTCTGCTCGCTCGACAGCAGATCGCCGATCGTTCCGGCGGGGGTCATCTGAACGAGCGCATCGCGACCGGCAGACTCCAAATTGTTATGCGTCAAAATTCTCCGCTACTTTCCGCAGCACTGCTGCGATCTTTCGAGAATGTGCCGTCGCGGGGTAGTGTCCGCGACGCAGGTCGTTGCCCGCAGAGTCCAACAGCTTGACGAGGTCCTCCACAATCACGACCATGTCATCAGGGTTTCGACGACGGTTCTTCGCGATCGACTGCGGTTCGTCGAGAACAATCACACCGTGGGCTTGAAGTCCGCGCTTGCCGTCCACGGTTCCGTATTCGACGCGAGCGCCCGGCTGAACGCTTTCGCCCGCGGGCAGTGCCGACACGTGCAAGAACACCTCGATGCCGTCATCTCCTTGGATGAACCCGAAGCCCTTGTCGTCGTCGAAGAATTTAACTTTTCCGGTGGGCATGCCCGTCTCCTCGAATTGATGGCTCTTCAAGAGGATACCTGTGGCGCGATAGAATTGTCGGATGCCCTCTGCCGTCCACGTCGCCAACCAGCTCAGTGAGCTGACGCACGCGAACCTGACGGAACTTCTTGCGGCACGCCCTTTCGGACTCGGACGCCAACACGACCTGCACGATCTCGCCGACACACTTTTGACGAACGACTCGATTGCGCCAACTCTCCGCGCAATGTCACGACCGTCGCTGGCAAGTCTCCGCGCCGGCGCTGCGGACTCGATCGCTCGTGCGTTGATTCTCGCCGACTCGAACGGGGTTCCGTTTCCCGAGGTGACGGCATTGCTTCCCGACCTACCCGACGCCGCCATTCCCGCCGTGCCTTCTGTTGTCCCGACGGATTCCAGTGCCATGTTGCACACCGTCGGTGCGATTCGAGACGTCCTGGCGTGGATTGCCGAGGACCCCGTCCCCATGTCGGCAACGGGAACCGTCCTCAAGGCCGAAGAGAAGTCGCTTGCCATTGGCCTCGTGATTCCCGAACCAGAGGTTCACACCGTTGTGTGGATGGTCGAACTTGCGGGCTTTGCCCGAACCGTCGACCGTCGTTTGCGCGTCACCGAGGCCGGAATTCAGGCGAGTGACAACCTCAGTGCACTGTGGACCGCGTGCGCAACCGCAGTCCTCGCGGAATTCCCCATCGCGGTACTGCGCGAGCTGCGCGAGGCCGGCCGGCTCGACCGCGAATTCTGCGAGTGGGTGTGGCCGCTTCGCGATGCGACGGCGTCGCGCCGACTCGATTCCATCCACCGAGCGGCGAAGATGCTGGGGCTGGTCGCCGGATCGACAACGGATTGTGGTCGGGCACTTCTCGCCGATGACGCGGCGGCGCTCGACACGATTCGGGCAGCCGCATTCCCCGCGCTGCTTGACACGGTTTATGTCCTGGACGACCTCAGCATCATTGCGCCAGGTCCGATTACGACAGCAACCGCCACTGCTCTCGACGCCGTGTCGACCGTCGAAGCACGTGGCCTCGCCTCTAAGCGTCGACTTGACCCCAGCCGAATCCTGCGATCGATCGCGGCTGGCGAGTCGGTCGAATCGCTCATCGCGATGCTGACCGCGCACTCGTTGACGCCGTTGACGTCGGCGATCACGTCGACCATCAGTGACATTGCGACCAACACACGTTACGTGTTCCTCAACGGAACCGGAACCGACACCGCGGCAAAGGCGTCGCACCCCGAACTCGGCGCGATGCTTCTCACGGACCCGCGCCTGCAGCGACTGGCGCCGGTCGGACTGGACGACGTCACCGTGTTGTATGGCGCATCGCGCGACCGCGTCGAAACCGCGCTCATCGAGGGCCGATACACGGTGGTGTCAACCGAACGAGCCGTTCCCGTTGCAGACCCAGCGCCTGCGTCGCCGCTCGTGGAACTCGCCGAAAACCTTTTTGAGGTCGGGCTCGGCTCGTCACATCTCGAACGTGCACTCATGGTTGCTGGCAAAGCTCGCGTGAGCGTGACTCTCGTGGTCGACACCGGCACGGGACTTCGCACCATCACGCTTGAGCCGCGCCAGGTTGCCAACGGGCGCGTGCGAGGACTTGACACGGGTTCCGACGTCGAACGAACGTTGCCGATTTCCGCCATCCGCGAACTGAAAGCAGTGGGAGAACAAGCATGAACGGACCGCTCATCGTCCAAAGCGACCGCACGGTCCTGCTTGAGGTCGGGCACCCCGACGCGACCGAGGCTCGTCACGCACTCGCAGTGTTCGCCGAACTGGAACGCGCGCCAGAACACATCCACACCTACCGAATCACGCGGCTGGGGCTGTGGAACGCACGTGCCGCTGGGCACACCGCCGACGAGATGCTCGGCACTCTCGAGATGTACTCCAAGTTCCCCGTCCCCGCAGTCGTCGCGACGGACATCATGGACACCGTGTCGCGCTATGGACGAGTCGTCATCGAACGCGACACCGAGGGTCTGTACCTGGAGGCGGAAACGCCCGCGATTCTGACCGAGGTCACCCGCTCGTCGAAACTCGAGCCACTTCTTGGCGAGCGCTCCGGCGAAACGGTCGTGCGACTTCACGATTGGGCCCGCGGAATCGTCAAGCAGGAACTCCTCTCGATCGGATGGCCAGCGGAGGACCGTGCGGGATTCACCGAGGGGCAACCGCTCGAACTGGAATTCGAGGGCGCCGACTGGTCGATGCGCGACTACCAGCGAAAGGCGATCGACCTCTTCTCTGACTCTGGCGCCGGTGTGGTTGTGTTGCCGTGTGGTGCCGGAAAGACCGTCGTCGGAATTGGCGCAATGGTCGAGGCCAGGGCATCGACTCTGATCCTCGTGACCAACTCGGTTTCTGCGCGTCAGTGGCGCGACGAAATCCTCGCTCGAACGACGTTGACCGAGGACGAGATCGGCGAGTACTCGGGCGAGCGCAAAGAGATTCGCCCCGTCACCATCGCGACGTATCACATCCTCACCGCCAAGCGCGGGGGCCAGTTCGCCCACTTGCCGTTGCTCAACGCCAACGACTGGGGTCTCATCATCTACGACGAGGTTCACCTGTTGCCGGCTCCCGTGTTCAAACTCACGGCAGACCTGCAGGCTCGTCGCCGACTCGGGTTGACCGCGACCCTCGTCCGCGAAGACGGCAAAGAAGGAGACGTGTTCTCGCTCATTGGACCGAAGCGATTCGATGCTCCGTGGAAGGACATCGAGGCGCAGGGGTTCATCGCACCTGCTCGATGCGTCGAGGTTCGCGTTTTGCTCGAAGCAGACGAACGCATGGAGTACGCCATCGCTGGCGATCGTCAGCGCTATCGCATCGCAGCGACCAGCCCCACCAAGCAAAACGTTGTTCGACGATTGATTGCGCAACACCCCGATGACCAGATCCTCGTGATCGCGCAGTACCTCGACCAGATCGACGAAGTCAAGGAACAGTTCGGTCTGCCCACGATCACGGGTGCCACGCCGGTCGACGAGCGCGAGGTGCTGTACGACCAGTTCCGCACCGGCAAAATCAAGGTGCTCGTCGTGTCCAAGGTGGCGAACTTCTCGGTCGACCTTCCCGACGCGTCCGTCGCGATTCAGATTTCTGGTTCGTTCGGTTCGCGCCAGGAGGAAGCCCAGCGACTCGGCCGAATTCTTCGCCCGAAGTCCGATGGTCGCACTGCTGTGTTCTACACGGTCGTGGCGCGAGACACGGTCGAACAGGACTTCGCCCAAAACCGCCAGCGATTCTTGACAGAGCAGGGTTACGCGTACGAGATCGTCGACGAGGCCGACGTCTAACCGTCCACACCTCTCAATCGAGCGGGGTATTCCACGGGTTGTCCTTCGCTAACCGTGCGCGTTGGACTGCTCGCCACACTGGTCACATGACCAACTTCCACGTCGATGCGGCGGCACTCGACAGCGCAACCGTTCACATCAATTCGACCATCGACCGCATCACGTCTGATGTCTCCACCATGAGCGGGCAATTGCGGTCGCTCGACGGTTCGTGGACGGGGCCGGCCGCCTTGGCGTTCGCCGACCTCATGAGCGAGTGGACAGTGTCCAGCAACCGACTCACCGAATCGCTCACCGTCATCGGCACGGCATTGCGACAGATTCAGACGCACTATGTGGAAACCGAAGCCACGAACGTCCGCCTGTTGGGCGGCTAAACGAAAGTCGGGGTGACCCGAAGGCCACCCCGACAGTTCGTGTGTGAGGACTAGAAGCCCATGCCACCCGACGAGTCACCGGCGGGCATCGGAGATGCGGGCTCCGGCTTTTCGGCGACGACCACCTCGGTGGTGAGGAACAGCCCAGCGATCGACGCGGCGTTGAGCAGTGCCGAGCGCGTGACCTTGACCGGGTCCGAGATGCCCGACGCGAGCATGTCGACGTATTCGCCGGTTGCTGCGTTGAGTCCCTGGCCGGTCGGAAGTCCGCGAACCTTGTCGACGACAACTCCGGGCTCGTGTCCGGCGTTGAGAGCGATCTGCTTGAGGGGTGCTTCGATCGCGATGCGAATGATGTTCGCAGCGGTCAGTTCGTCACCAACAAGCTTGAGCGTCTCGAGAACGTGTGCGGCCTGGATCAGCGCGACACCACCACCGGGGACGATGCCCTCTTCGACGGCAGCCTTCGCGTTGCGGATGGCGTCCTCGATGCGGTGCTTGCGCTCCTTGAGTTCGACCTCGGTTGCGGCACCCGCCTTGATGACGGCGACGCCACCAGCCAACTTCGCGAGGCGCTCCTGGAGCTTCTCGCGGTCGTAGTCGGAATCGGTGTTCTCGATTTCCTGACGGATCTGCTTGACGCGACCTGCAACGGCCTCGGTCGTTCCGCCACCTTCGATGATCGTCGTCTCATCCTTCGAGATGACAATCTTGCGAGCGGTACCGAGCATGTCGAGGGTTACGGTGTCGAGCTTGAGGCCGATTTCCTCCGAGATGACCTGTCCACCCGTGAGGATGGCGATGTCCTGGAGCATGGCCTTGCGACGGTCACCGAAGCCGGGAGCCTTGACGGCTGCCGACTTGAAGATGCCGCGGATCTTGTTGACGACGAGAGTCGCGAGTGCGTCTCCGTCAACGTCTTCGGCAACGATGAGGAGCTGCTTGCCGGTCTGAGCAACCTGCTCGATGACGGGAAGAAGATCCTTGATCGACGAGATCTTGGAGTTGACGATGAGGACGTAGGGGTTTTCGAAAACCGCTTCCATGCGCTCGGTGTCGGTGATGAAGTATGCGGACAGGAATCCCTTGTCGAAGCGCATACCTTCGGTGACCTCAAGCGTGGTGCCGAACGCGTTCGACTCCTCGACGGTGACGACGCCTTCCTTGCCGACGCGGTCGATTGCCTCAGCAATCAATGCACCGATCTCGGGGTCGGCCGCAGAAATCGACGCGGTGGCCGCGATCTCTTCCTTGGTCTCAACGTCCTTGGCGTTCTTGAGGAGCTGCGCGCAGATAGCGGCAACTGCCTTGTCGATTCCGCGACGAAGACCGATCGGGTCAGCGCCTGCTGCGACGTTGCGAAGGCCTTCGCGGACGATGGCCTGAGCGAGGACGACCGACGTGGTCGTTCCGTCACCGGCGACGTCATCCGTCTTCTTGGCAACTTCCTTCACGAGCTCGGCGCCGATCTTTTCGAACGGGTCTTCGAGTTCGATTTCCTTGGCGATGGACACACCATCGTTCGTGATCGTGGGGGCGCCCCACTTCTTTTCGAGGACGACGTTGCGACCGCGGGGTCCAAGCGTCACCTTGACTGCGTCGGCCAGAATGTTCAGACCGCGCTCGAGGCCACGACGGGCCTCTTCATCGAATGCAATGAGTTTTGCCATTGTTCTCGTCCCTCCCGGACGTCACTAGGTTTCTGGCACTCACTGTTAGAGAGTGCTAACCCCAATTCTGGCACTCACCCACCGAGAGTGCAAATTCTGTCGACAGGGCTACTTGGCCGTGGCGTCGGTCCAGAACTTGCCCGAAGTCGGGACCAACTCGATCCAGGTGTTCCCCGGAGCCAGCTTGACGACGTTTCCGTCCTGGAACGTGAAGAGCGTGAACGAGTTGCGGTCCTTCTTCGTCCACTTGACCTTGAAGGTCTTGCCGCCGGTTGAGATGTACGCCGTCCCCTTGCCGATGACGACCGCCTTGGGAACGTACCCGTACTCGTGCGATTCCTTGACAATCTGAGCGATGACGTTTTTCGCGGTGAGGACGTTGCCCTCTTCGTCAACGTCCCATTCGCCGCCAGCCTGACGTCGCTTGTAGACGCCGGCTTCGCCGTCCCACACCCACGACGGCTCGTTTCCGAGAGAGAACTGAGCGTGAATAACTGCACGTGGCGCACCGAACTGGACCGCGGTCGGCATTTCGCCCGGCGCTGCGAACGTGAACGCCTGATCGGGGGCCACGAGGTTCGGTTTGTCCGCGATGACCTTCGCGGCCTTGACGACGACGTTGTGCGGTGCCTCTCGTAAATCCGTACGCGACATGTACTTCGCGGTCTTCGCGAGCCCGTGCATGAAGTTCTCGACCTGCGTGTCACGCATCATGTAGATGAACTTCAACTTGCCACCAGAATACGCGATGATCCCCTTGAACGGACTCGCGATGTCCGGGTCCATCGGGCGAATCGAGCGAACCGGACCGATGCTGTCGGGCAGGTCCGACTGCCAGATGGCGACGTATCGGCTGAGCCCGCCCTCGACCAGTTCCTCGAAAACGATGTCCGTGCGGTTGAGCCCAAACTGCGGACGAGCATCGGGGTGGTTGTCAATCTTGGCCATGAACGCTCCGTGGCCGAGCGACCCGGCAACGAACTCTTCACCCGTCAGCGGTGCGGCCTCCATCGGAGTGGGTGTCGGCGTCGGTGTTGCGCTGATGGTTGCCGACGGCGTCGGCGTGACGGGAGTCGGCACACAACCCGCAAGAGCGAGAGTCGCGGCGAGAGCGAAGGAAATTCGTGTGGCGACAGACACGGAATTACTGGACAAAGTCCGCACCGAGCAACACGTAAACGCGCGCGCCACGGTACACATCGGATTGCTGGATGTTTTCGATGCCAAGTGACGAGGCGATTGACGTCGCCATGAACTCGTCGGCCGGATAGCGGTAAACGATGACGCTCTCCTTGACCGTGTTGTCCGCCGCGTCAGCCAGAGTCGGCTGCGGCCAGTTCTGGGTCGTCAGCATCGACGCAACGTCGGTCGGCAGCGTCGGGGACGTCGTGCCGTTCAGGATTGTGATCGTGATCGCCTTGAACTGCTTCTCAGTCAAGGTGGTCGGGTCGAACAATTCGACCGTCGGCGTCGGCGTCGGTGTAGGCGTCTGGCCAATCGTCGAGAAATCGGGGATTTCAAAGTTGAGGCGAGCGTCGATGACGGTCACGCCAGCAAGCGCAACGACGACAATCACGCCGGTCGATCCAAGAACCGTCAGACCCTTGACCCACCACGGCTTGCGGCGAACCTCGGAACGGTGAGCGCCACGGCGACCCGAACTCGACTCGAGTCCGTCAAATCGGTCCTGGGGGTACTTGCTCACGTGGTGGTTCTCACTCTCAACGGCTGCGCGGTGAAACAGAATCCCGCGACTCATCGAAAGTTCGAACGAGGACGGGGTCGTACCGCCTCGCGGCGGCACTCTCCATTATCGCGTACAGACGTTGGTAGTACCGAACCAGCGGCAGTCCCCAATGTGTCCGCACCACGGATTCCTTGGATCGCGTCGCTCCCCAGTGCACGCGTTCGAACTCGACGAGGTCCATTTCTTCTGGTGTCAGACCGAAGTTGTTGAGAACCCTGGCCGATCGGCCGAGCGCGTCGACCTCGGCGATGGGTTCCCCATCCAGCGAGAGCAGGAAATCCCCTTCAAGACCACGTGCCGCAGCCGATTCCGCGAGCCCGGGCAACACGGATTTACCGTCCAGCGACACCCAGCGCACTTTCGCACGCAAACAGTAGCGCTGGAATTCGAGGCGCTTCGCCGGATCAAGATAGACGAGGACGGCAGGCGACCACACAACGATGGTCGCCTTCGGAGCTGCCTTTCGCGCGCGTGCCACCGCATCGCGAATCGTGTCCAGTGCATCCCCCGCCGTGAGCGGTGGTGCGACCTCGGCGACGACGTCCGCCGCGGAGCGAACCAGTTCCAGCCGGTCTGCCTGCTCGGGCCACACGAGCGATTCCAGCCACTCGCGGTCCGATTCGTCGGTTACATCGAGTGGGTTGAGGTCGATGCCCTCCCGATACACGATTTTCGGAACAGCCGGCGGGTTTGCCCCCCACCCCGACAGATCCGCAGCGAGCGTAACGGTCGACGGTCCGGCGGGCGGGTCGGCGGTCAGCGTGCGCCCTCGTGTCGACCACGAATACGAATAGCGATCGGGAACCAGCGTGAGCCCCGCGGACGCGCCGACCTCGATCAGCGCAATCGGGCCGCGGATGCGACTTAGCGCAATGAGAAGTGGCGTGCACCGGCGAGGGTCGTTCGTTTGGGTCGAGCGCGACTTCGCCAATTGCGCGATTCGCGGCCACAGAGCGAAAAAATCGACTCGCGCCGAATCAAACGGGCGCAGTGGGACCCCCGCGACGCGTGCACAGGTCAGGAGGAGAACGGGCTGACGTTTTGCGACGGGCAATCGCACGATTTTGGCGAGGAGTTCGTCGTCCTCGGCGATGGCCAATGCCCATTCGCGATAGCGATGCGATTCGCGTCCTTCGGCGTTCGCGAAGCGCCGAAACCATTCGGCGGCTCGGTCGCGTTCGCTCAAGGCCATGTTTGCGAGTTTAATGGTGAGCATGACCGATAACCCTCGTGAGCGCACCGAAGCCGAGTGGCGTGAAGCGCTGTCGCCCGAACGTTTTCACATCCTGCGAGAAGCGGGAACCGAACGCCCGTGGACGGGCGAACTGTTGGAGGAGGACCGGGCGGGGCTCTATACCTGCGGCGGTTGCGGCGCGGAACTGTTCGTGGCCGGGACGAAGTTCGACAGCCACTGTGGTTGGCCGTCCTTTTACGAGACCATCAAGCCCGAAGCCGTTACTCTTCTCGAAGACACCTCGCTGGGGCAGACGCGCACCGAAGTTCGTTGCGCCACGTGTGACGGACACCTCGGACACGTGTTCCCCGACGGGTTCGGGACACCGACCGGGCTTCGTTACTGCATGAACTCACTCTCGCTGAAATTCACGCCAGAGGCATAAAGTGGGCCGCCTGTGGGAATCGAACCCACGACCTTCTCATTACGAGTGAGACGCTCTACCGACTGAGCTAAGGCGGCATGCCAAAACGGCAACCACACTAGATTAGCACGGCAGCTGCGAGGCTGATTTGTCGTTAGCGACGAGCGCGACGGCGAAGTGCAACGATAGCGCCAGTCGCCACGAGAGCCGCACCGACGAGCGCGAAGCCCGCTGCGTTGACACCAGTGGACGCGAGTTCAGGGACCGACTCGATATACGTATATCCGGTACGCGGGTAGGTAGTGTCGACGAGATCCGACCACGATGACGTCGTGGGGTCAAATGTCGAAAAACCGATGTTTTCGGTTCCCTCCATCGCGGTCGCGATGTGGATTTTTCCATCCGTTGATCGATCGAGCCCCAATGCGACGGTCGCTCCGAGCGGTCCGTCCATCCTCGCCATTTGGTCGCCGGTCGTCACATCGAACGCCCACAAATGGTTGTCCGACGACGCGACATAAACGATGTCGCCGATTCGCGTCATAGCTTGGGCGTCGGTCATGATCAAATCGGCGCTGTACAGCTCTACCGTGCTGATGATGTCGCCAGTCAACACATCAATTTCCGATACACAATAATCACCGCCGAATTCATCGAACCACAGAACATCGACTGCGGTGCGCGCAACATTGAGCGAAATCCCGCGGAGCGACACGTATTCGTCAGCCAAGTCGATAGGAAATTCTGCAGGAACGATGATTTCGCTGAACTCGCAACGCGCGTTGGTGTAGTCCACGGTAAAAACGCCCTCCGATCCGAGTACGAATAGATCAGCGGTGACCGGGTCTCGATCAACCTGGACGACGGCTACTGGGACAACGGCATCGTCGCCGCAAACTCCCTCACCTAGAAACCCGCCAGACTCTGCATCGAAGCCGCCCCAGGTGACGAAGTTCGCGGGCACGGTTTTGAAATAGAACCACGTGTCCGATTGCGCCATCGCGTGCGCTGCACCAAATCCGTTCGTCAGAAGAACTGCGGCAGCGCTCGCCGCGCCGAAGGCTTTACCCAATGTTTTCATATCTCGACATTACTTTCCCCGCGAAACGGAGACGAGCCCACTTGCGACCACAAAGAGCGCCTCGAGCGAGAGAGTCGGCGTGACGTTCCGGTCGATGCGATGACGGGCGACATCAATGGCGTCAAGCACGCGAATAGCGTGATCGGGTGAGTGTCGCGTCAGCCACTGTTCCATTTCGGGGCGAAGTTCTTCGTTCGTCAGCGGAACACCTCCGCCAAGGGCCAGGACGAGGATGTCGCGATACAGCGACTCGGCGTCGGTGAGGACTCGGTCGATTCCATCCCGAAGTGACCGTGTGGCGCGGCGCTTGTGGTTCTCCTCGAGAGCCTTTACTTGCGCTCGCAAGCCAGGCGGGACTGCTTCGCCCGGCGCGATTCCCAGTTGGTGAAGGAATTCTGCGCGTTCGGTTTCGTCGCGGGCTTCGGTGTAAGCCTTGGCATCTTCAGTCGCAAGCGCAACGATGTCGGCCGCCGCGAACACTGCATCGGACACGGCGTTGATGCCGATGATCAAGCGCAGTGAGCGGTCACGGCGATCGCGCGCCTCCTCGGATGTCGCCAATCGGCGCGCCATGCCGATGTGCGATTGGGCGTGACGTGCGGACTGCTCCGCGATGACCGGGTCAACACCATCCCGTTCGACGAGCATGCGGGCGATCGCATCAATCGACGGAACGCCGAGGCGAACCGAACGCACGCGGGAACGAATGGTCGGAATCACATCCGCTTCGCTCGGTGCGCAGAGGATCCAGATTGTGCGCGGGGGCGGCTCTTCCAGAGCCTTGAGCAGAACGTTCGACGTGCGCTCGACCATGCGGTCGGCGTCCTCGATGATGATGACTCGCCAGGGTGCACTGACCGGGGATCGATAGGACGCCTCGACCAGGTCGCGGACCTCGTCAATCGTGATGAGCACGCGTTCCGTCACCAAAACGGTGATGTCGGGATGGGATGCGCTTCGCACCTGGCGGTCAACCGCGTCAGCGTCGGCACCGAGCCCCAACAGGTCGGCGGCGAAGGCGCGGGCAACCAAGGAACGCCCGCTGCCAGCGGGTCCGGTGATCAACCACGACTGCGCGAGCGTGTCCTGGTCGGCAACGGCCGCGCGCATTTGTGCGATGACGGCGTCATGGCCGACGAGGTCATCCCACAGGTTGGTCATTCGGCGCGACCGATTCGGGCGATGATGCGGTCGCGAATCTCGAGTCGGTCAAGCGTTGCGTCAATGACCAGGAACCGTTGCGGCTCAGCGGCTGCCATCGCCAGATACGACTCGCGAACGCGGATGTGAAAATCGAGCTCTTGCGATTCGAGTCGATCGAACTTCTTGTTCTCGGCCAGAAGTCGCTCGCGGCTGACGACCGGGTCAAGGTCCAGCACCACGGTGAGGTCGGGCACGAGCCCTTCGGTTGCCCACATGGACAAGTCACGAATTTCGATTGCATCGAGAACACGACCGGCCCCTTGATACGCGACCGAGGAATCGATGTAGCGATCTTGAATCACCACAGCGCCGCGCTCAAGAGCGGGTCGGACGTTCGTTGCGATGTTGTGGGCGCGGTCCGCTGCGTACAGCAACGCCTCGGAACGCGGTTCGATGTGTCCACGGGAGTGCAAAACGATCTCGCGGATTTCCTTGCCGAACTCGGACCCGCCCGGTTCGAACGTGCGGACAACTTCACGGCCGTGAGATTCGAACCATTCCTGGATCAGCCCGATCTGCGTGCTCTTGCCGGTGCCGTCGCCACCCTCGAGTGTGATGAAGAGTCCCGCCACTTACTTGGCCCTCACCCGACGAGCCGGCTTCTTTGCCGGCCCCTTGGCACGACGATCCGCTAGCAGTTCGACTGCTCGCTCGAACGAGACCTCGGTCGGAACTTCGCCCGACGGAATCGTCGCGTTGGTTTCACCGTCGGTGACGTACGGACCGAACTTGCCGCTCTTGATCTTGATGGGCTTGCCCGAAACGGGGTCCGGTTCCAGTTCCTTGATGCTGGAAGCAGACCGCGACCCAAACTTCGGCTGGGCGAAGAGGGCAACTGCATCGTCGAGCGTCACCGTGAAAATCTGTTCCTCGCTTTCGAGTGAACGCGACTCGGTGCCCTTCTTGAGATACGGGCCGTACGGTCCGTTCTGCGCGGTGATCGGCTTCTCGGATTCCGGGTCGACCCCGACCGTGCGGGGCAACGAGAACAATTGGATACAGGTTTCGAGATCGACAGTCGTCGGGTCCATCGACTTGAACAACGACGCCGTGCGCGGCTTCGGGTCCTTACCCTTGATGACCTTCGGCGTCCACTCGGGAAGCGTGTAAACGCCCTCTGACCCCGTGAGGATTTCGGCATCAACGGGCTGTTCGACGATGTACGCGCCGTACCGTCCGACGCGTGCGGTGATCATGCTGGTTCCGTCAGCGCTGACGCCGATGGCGGTCGAGCCCGGCTCCGGTGCGTCACGCAATTCCTGCGCCTTTTCCAGCGTCAATTCGTCGGGAGCAAGTCCGTCGGGAATCGACACATTGCGGCGTTCGCCTTCGGCGTCGGTGCATTCGAGATACGGTCCGTACTTGCCGCTGCGCACGACGATGTTGTCCCCTATGGGGAACGAGTTTGTCTCGCGGGCGTCGATGTCCGCTTTCCAATCGACACAGGTGTTGACCAATCCAGCGTGATCGCCCGATCCGAAGTACCAGTGCTGCAAATAGTCCTGGCGACCAAGTTCGCCATTCGAGATGCGGTCGAGGTCGTTCTCCAGTTCCGCCGTGAAGTCGTACTCGACGAAGTCCGTGTAGAACCGCTCAAGCAACGAGATGACGGCGAAAGCAACCCAGCCGGGAACAAGTGCCGTTCCACGCTTGGTGACGTATCCGCGCTCGAAGAGGACGCCGATGATCGACGCGTACGTCGACGGGCGACCAATTCCACGTTCCTCGAGAGCCTTCACCAGGCTCGCCTCGGTGTATCGCGGGGGCGGTGAAGTCAGGTGCCCCTTGGCTTCCACCTCGGGAACGGTGAGAACGTCACCGATGGTCAGGTTCGGGATCTTCGATTCGGCGTCGTCATCATCGTCACGCGACTGGTCCTGGCCCTCTTCGTAAGCTGCGAGGAAGCCGCGGTTCGTGATGGTGGTTCCCGCGGCCGACATCGTCGCGACTCCGAGTTCGCCAACCGGTGCGGTCATCGTGACCGAGACGGTCTCGCCCGTTGCGTCGACCATCTGAGACGCGACGGTGCGCTTCCAGATCAGGTCATACAGGCGAAGTTCGTCAGCCGACAGCGCCGAGCGCATCTGGTCGGGAGTCTTGAACGTGTCACCGGCGGGGCGAATTGCCTCGTGGGCTTCTTGAGCGTTCTTGACCTTGGACTGGTACGAACGCGGCGACGCCGGGATTGACGCTTCGCCATAGAGAGATACGGCCTGCGAACGGGCGGCGGAGATCGCTTGAGCCGACAGCGAAATCGAGTCGGTACGCATATAGGTGATGTGGCCGTTTTGGTACAGGCTCTGCGCGATGCGCATGGTGTCACGCGATCCAAGTCGCAGCTTGCGACCAGCCTCTTGCTGCAACGTGGATGTCGTGAACGGCGCAGCCGGTCGACGCGTGTACGGCTTTGACTCGATGTTGGAGACTGACGGCGCCGAAACTTCGAGGGCCTTCGCGAGCGCCTGGGCAGTTGCTTCGTCAAGAATTGTGGCGCCGCTCGTCAACTCACCGTTGTCGTTGAAGTCGCGGCCACTGGCCAGACGGTTATCGCCCAGTTTTGTGACTTTCGCGTCGAACGTCTCGCCCTTTTTTGTCGACACCGTGACGGCGACGTCCCAATACGACGCTGCGACGAATGCGCGGCGTTCACGTTCGCGGTCGACGATGAGTCGAAGGGCTGGCGATTGAACGCGGCCTGCACTCAATCCGGGGCCAACCTTGGACCAGAGAACGGGCGACAGCTGGTAACCGAACAAGCGGTCGAGGATTCGGCGCGTTTCTTGTGCGTCCACCATCGGCATGTCAATGTCGCGCGGCTGTTTGACGGCCTCGGTGATGGCGTCCTTGGTGATTTCGTGGAACACCATGCGGCGAACGGGAACCTTGGGCTTGAGAACTTCAAGCAAGTGCCACGCGATGGATTCCCCTTCGCGGTCCTCATCGGTTGCGAGGAGGAGTTCGTCCGCGTTCTTTAGTACTTTCTTGATTTCGGAGATCGTCGTCTTGGCTCGGGGCGTCTCTATATATAAAGGTGTGAATCCGTGTTCGATGTCGACACCGAACTTGCCGTGGGTCGGCTTGAGCTCTGCGGGAACCTCTTTGGGCGCGACGAGGTCGCGAACGTGTCCAACGGAGGCCATGACGTCATAGCCGTCTCCGAGGTACTTCGCGATTGTTTTCGCCTTCGCCGGTGACTCGACGATGACGAGGGTGCGCTTGTCCGCCACTGTTCTCCTTGGTTCCGTTCAGTGCCGAGGGTACAGGCTTCGCTCTGAGCCTTCGGAAACTGGCGCAATTTGTGTGCGCGGAATCCGACTATACACATGCCGTCAAAATCGGAGCCAAACTCGTGGATGAAATCGAAATCGGTTCGTTACCTAACCGAAAACATTCATCGCTAGAGTAATTCCAACACGCAACGACGCGCGAGGAGTTTAAATGGGTCCCACCCCCGCCATCCGACTGACTGGTTTGACCAAGAAGTTTGGGTCTGTCACTGCGGTTGACGGCGTCGATCTGGACATTGCTCCCGGCGAATTCTTCTCGATGCTTGGTCCGTCCGGTTCGGGAAAGACGACCGTTCTGCGCATGATCGCAGGGTTCGAGGCGCCGACTTCCGGAAAGGTCGAATTGTTCGGCAAGGACGTCACCGCCGACGCACCGTTCGATCGCGACGTGAACACCGTCTTCCAGGATTACGCGCTTTTCCCGCACATGACCGTCCTCGAGAACGTTGCTTACGGGCTTCGCGTTCGCGGAGTCAACGCAAAGGATCGCGCAGCCAAGGCCAACGATGCGCTCGCGATGGTGCGACTCGACGGTTATGGCGACCGCAACCCGAGCCAGCTTTCAGGCGGGCAACGTCAACGTGTCGCTCTCGCGCGTGCACTCGTTGTCGAACCCAAGGTGCTGCTTCTCGACGAGCCTCTCGGTGCTCTTGACCTCAAGCTGCGCGAACAGATGCAGGTGGAACTCAAGGACATCCAGCGTCGACTCGGCATCACGTTCATTTTCGTCACCCACGACCAAGAAGAGGCGCTGACGCTGTCCGACCGCATCGCAGTGTTCAACGACGGTGGGATTGTTCAGCTTGGCACCGCCGAAGAGGTCTACCGCAGCCCCGGAACGCCGTTCGTCGCCAACTTCGTCGGAACGTCGGCGGTCTTCACGGCGGACGAAGCGAAAGCGATTCTCGGAACCAAGGGCGCCTGCTCGGTTCGCCCAGAACACATCGACATCGTTCGCGACAAGGCACCCGCGGGAACTATCTCGGCAACCGGAACCGTGTTCGACACCATCTTCCTCGGAGCGTCAACGCGCGTCGTCGTTGACCTCGACGCAGGAAAGCGCATCGCCGTGCTCGAACAGAACGATCTCTCGCGCACGCCGAGCCACCGCGGGGACAAGGTCACCGTCGCCATCCACCCGCAGTTCCTCAGCCCACTGTCTTAACCTCAACAACCACACAACAAAAGGAGAAAACAATGCGCGCAGCATTGACCCGGCGTGCCGGGCTAGCAGGGATCGCGGTCGCTTCGATCGTCGTTCTCGCAGGATGCGGAACGGGTGGAACCACCCCCGAAGCATCGAACATGCTCACCGAACTTGGTGAGTTCGAAGGCCAGCTATCGATTCTTGCGTGGCCTGGTTACGTCGAAGACGGAAGCAACTACCCCGAGTACGACTGGGTGTCCTCGTTCGAAGAGGAAACCGGTTGCATGGTCACCACCAAGACCTACGGCACCTCGGACGAAGCCGTCAACCTCATGAAGACCGGTGAGTACGACGTTGTCGCTGCATCCGGTGACGCAACCAACCGACTCATGGTCGCTGGTGACGTGCAGCCCGTCAACGTTGACTTGCTGCAGAACTACGCGGGCATCTACGACTTCCTCAAGAACCAGTCGCACAACACCTACGACGGTGTTGAGTACGGTGTCCCCCACGGATACGGCGCAAACCTGCTCCAGTACCGCACCGACGTTGTGAGCCCCGCGCCCACCTCGTGGAGCGTTGTCTGGGACGAGAACTCGCCCTACGCCGGCAAGGTCACCGCATATGACTCGCCGATCTACATCGCTGACGCAGCGCTGTACCTCATGAAGACCCAGCCCGACCTCGGCATCACCAACCCCTACGCACTGGACGCAGACCAGCTCGCAGCGGCGGTTGAGTTGCTGAAGACCCAGCGCACCCTCATCGGTGAGTACTGGTCGGACTACCTCGTTCAGGCACAGTCGTTCACCACGGGTGACTCGGTTGTCGGAACGTCGTGGCAGGTCATCACCAACGTCCTCCAGGGCGAAGGCGCACCCGTCGAAGCAGTCCTCCCCGAGGAAGGCTCGACCGGTTGGTCGGACACCTGGATGGTTGCTGGCGACACCGCGAACGTCAACTGTGCTTACGCATGGCTTGACCACATGGCCGACCCCGAGACGAACGCTCTCGCAACCGGCTACTTCGGCGAAGCACCGTCGAGCGACGCAGCATGTGAATACCGCGAGGACTGCGAAGCATTCCACGCCGGTGACGCAGACTACGCAGCGCAGCTGTGGTACTGGACGACTCCTGTCGCCGAGTGCCTCGACGGCCGCACCGACGTTGAGTGCACCGACTACACAGCATGGACTGCTGCATGGCAGGAAATCAAGGGCTAGTTAGCCCTGCGGAGAAAAGATGCCCACTTCAGTGACATCCCCCGACCGAGTCGCGGAACTGCAAACGCAGTCCGTGGCTCGGCGGGGCTCCGCGTACCTGTATCGCCACGCCAAGGTGCGTCTCGGGCTGTTGCTCAGTGCCCCGCTCTTCTGGCTTGGATTTGTCTACATCGCGGCTTTGGTCGCGCTTCTCATCACCGCGTTCTGGACCGTTGACTCGTTCACGGGCGACATTCTCATCGAATGGAACGCGAACAACGTCATCACTGTTTTGACGGAATCGGTTTATCAGGCGGTCACTCTTCGAACGCTCGGAGTAGCACTCGTCGTCACCGTCATCGACATCGCACTGGCGCTTCCGATCGCCTTCGTCATGGCGAAGGTTGCGAGCAAGCCCGTTCAGCGTGCACTCGTCATCGCTATTCTCATGCCGCTGTGGGCGTCGTATCTTGTCAAGGCGTACGCGTGGCGAAACGTGCTCGCCGAAGGCGGCATCCTCGACTGGACTCTTGGGCTTGTCGGACTCGATTCGCCCGGTTACGGGCTCGAGGGAACCGTCCTGACACTCGCCTATTTGTGGCTGCCCTTCGTCATTCTTCCGATTTACACCGCGATGGAACGAGTCCCCGACTCGCTGATCGACGCGTCGAGCGACCTCGGCGCGAAGACCTTGACCAGTTTCCGCACGGTCGTTTTCCCGCTCATCACGCCCGGAATCATCGCGGGCAGCATTTTCTCGTTCTCGCTCACTCTCGGCGACTACATCGCCGTCAAGATCGTGGGTGGAGCAACGCAGACTCTTGGATCGCTCGTTTACACCAACGTGGGGACTGCGAACAACCTTCCCCTCGCCGCCGCGATTGCGTTCATCCCGATCGCCATCATCTTCATCTACCTGGCCGCCGTGCGACGCACGGGCGCGCTCAACAACCTGTAGGCCGCGATGAGAATCAACACACTGTCACGGACGCTCCTCTGGGCGGTCACGGCACTTGTCTTGTCGTTCATTTATGTGCCGATTTTGGTCGTCGTTGCGAACTCGTTCTCAACCAGCTCGACACTGGCGTGGCCCCCGCCCGGATTCACCACCGAGTGGTGGACGCGTGCACTGACTAACGAGGGCGCGCTGGCGGCGATTTCAACGTCGGTCACCGTTGCTCTCGCTTCGACCGCAATCGCTCTTCTGCTGGGCACCGCCCTGTCGTTCGCTCTTCAACGATTCGACTTCTTTGGGAAGTCCACGGTCAACCTGCTTGTCGTTCTGCCCATCGCACTTCCGGGAATTGTGACCGGTATCGCCCTGAACAACGCGTTCAAGACGATCATGGGCGTGCAACTCGGCTGGGGAACAATCATCGTCGCGCACGCCACGTTCTGTGTCGTGACGGTGTTCAACAACGTGTTCGCCCGCCTCAAGCGCGTGGGAACTTCTCTCGAGGAAGCATCCAGTGACCTCGGTGCCGGAATCTGGACGACGTTCCGACTCGTCACCTTCCCGCAGATTCGATCGGCGCTGTTCGCCGGCGGACTACTTTCGTTCGCACTGTCCTTCGATGAAATCATCGTGACGACGTTCACCGCGGGTAACGGCGTTCAGACGCTGCCGATCTTCATTCTCGACAACATGTTCCGTCCGAATCAGGCACCCATCGTTGCCGTCATCGCCGTTGTGATGATCCTCATCGCAATCGTGCCGATTTACATCGCGCAGCGACTGACGAACAAGGACTGAACCTTAGCGTTCTGGGCCGGCGGTCGCAGTGGCTCGTGAGCCACGGAGTTCAACGCTGACCGTAGCTGCCCCGCCGGACATCGTGCACTGGACAACTGGGGCGACTGCGCGCGCGCAGGGCTTCGCTTCACCTTCGGCAAATAGGGTTGCCATCGCAACGGCCGCGTGTTCGGCGGCGCGAATCGCCTCGGTTGCGCTCTGGATGACTGCGACTCCTGCGAGCAACCCGAATGCGATGGACGCGACCGCAGCGATTGCGACGACGGTGGTCATCGATCCGGATCCGCGGTCTAGGTCGCGACGCACTGGCGTATCTCGTTGTTGTGCATGAGTGGGAATGGTGCGTTGATTTCCGCCCGAACACATACCGATGAGCCGTTTTGTTCAGCAGACCAAGCCGCAGTGGGAAGCGCCGACCGCGCGGACGAGAGCGCTGCTTCGTGGCCAACTCCGCGACTGATTGCGAATGCCGTTTCCGACGCGACCGTGGTCGCGCTGACGCCGTCCATCCCCCACCGCAACGCCCCGAGTGCCAGGCTGACAATTCCCAAAACAGTGGGAATACCGATGGCGAGTTCGACGGTTACGGTGCCGCGTTCACTGGACCACAACAGAGAGCGCACTGCTGATGAGTCCCGAGAGTAGTCCCTGCACGCTGCCGCTCTTGAGGACGATGGCAAGAAGGCCGGCGAAGGCGGCCGCGGCGACTGTCGCAATGGCGTATTCCGCGGTGACCGCTCCGTGTTCGCGTCGGTGGGAATTTGACAGGAGATTGTAGGTGTGTGTATTCATGCGCCCAGTTTCTCGGCGGAATCGAGCCAAATGGCAACCGACCACTGAAGTTGTTCACAATGTGGAATAATCGAAACTGTTCAAAACCTTCGAAAGGGAACTCCCATGCGCATTCTTTCCATTTCGGCCGCTGTTGCAGGCCTCGCCCTCGTCGCGACCCCGTCGGTTGCCGTCACCGAAGACTTCGGTGTTGACATCTACATGTCGGCCCCCCAGGTACAGGGCACCGCGATCACTACCGGTCTGACGACCGAAGACTTCAACGTTGCGACCGTCGGTGCGTGCGCTGCATCAATCGCCATCGGAACTCTTTCTGGTGACTGCGCCGTTTCCGCCGTTGGAACTTACGGTGGCGCGACAGCGGCCGCCAACTTTGCTACCCCCACCACTGGTGGCGCTGGCAGCAACTACGCGTCGACCGCCGCCCCGTCGACGGCGATGACCATCGACCTCACCGAGCCCGCAAAGTACCTCGGCCTGTGGTGGTCAGCAGGTAGTGCCTCGAACGTTGTCGAGCTGTATTCCGAAGGCGAACGCGTCGCGTACATGTCGACGACGACTCTGATGAACCTCCTCAATTCGGGTTCGGCGACCTCCGTCGGCGGAGCCGCGTACGACACCGACGAATACCGCGGCAACCCCCGCAACTACACCCTCGCACCCACCGAACCGTTCCTGTACCTGAACCTTTACGGAACGGGTGGCGCATCGTTCGACCAGATCGTTCTGTCGGGTGGCGGATTCGAATTCGACAACATCGCCGTTTCTGACCTTCCTCAGGAGCCCGGTGCTGGCGAAGTCGGTGTCCAGTTCATCGAGGGCGAAAACGCTCCTCCGGCAGAGGAAGAAGAAGAACTCGCCGCAACCGGTTTCGACGCATCCGGACTCGTGGGCCTCGGCCTCGTGGCCGTCGCAGCAGGTGCTGCGATCGTTCGTCGCCGTTCGGCCATCAACTAAGACGATTCGTCAAGCGTTAGGCGCGATCCTTCGGGGTCGCGCCTAACGCTTTTTGTGACTGCGGTTTCGATTCTTGCCCGATGGCAAATGTGCTTGCCCGTTCATAATCATCCGCAAATACCCCCTGTGAATAGCTGAGGTACGGAAATGTTCTTCCCTAGAGCTTGAGAAGCGAATGGATCTGCTGGCCACTGAGGTGCTGCCGTCCATTCAGTTCGACAAGTTCCATTGCGACGGAAATACCAGCCACTTCCCAACCTGCACGTTCGACAAGTGAAGCTGCTGCGCTGGCGGTGCCGCCTGTTGCGAGAACATCGTCCATGATGAGGATCCGTGAGCCTGGCTCGAACAACTCTGCGTTCATTTCGAATGTCGCGGCACCGTACTCGAGCTGGTAACTTTCACGAAGGACAGGTCCTGGAAGTTTCCCGGATTTTCGAATTGGCAGAAACCCGACACCCGCTTCAAGCGCAGCAGCGGAAGCAAGCATGAAACCGCGGGCCTCGAGGCCGGCAATTGCGTCAAACTGATTCACAAACGGTGTGATCATCTCGGCCACAACTACGCGAAGACTCCGCGCGTCTGCCAGCACCGGGGTAATGTCCCGAAACAAGATTCCAGCCTGCGGAAAATCTTGATGTGTCGTCATCCTTGCGAGGAGAAGATCTGAAGCAGTGTTCATCACTCAAGATTACGTTTTGACGCGACGTAAAGGTGAAATTTCACCGTTCGTTCGCTGACGAAACGATGAGTGGCGATGCGTTTTTCGTGACTAATGACCTTGCCACAAGTGCGCGACAAGGGCCTATTTGCTCTCTAGGATTGCTAGTGCCCGTCCCTTCGGGGAATCGATTTAGTACGAAAAGGACAACGATGTCCACCACGATTGACAGCCTTCTGCACGAAGACCGCCACTTCCCGCCGTCGCCCGCGTTTGTCGCGAACGCGATTGCCAAACCGGAAATCTACGAACAGGCGAAGAACGATCGCCTCGGCTTCTGGGCGGACCAAGCCCGCGCACTCCACTGGCGCACGCCATTCACCGAAGTGCTCGATTGGTCGAACGCCCCCGTCGCGCGCTGGTTCGGCGACGGCGAGATCAACGTCGCCTACAACTGTCTTGACCGACACATCGAGGCAGGAATCGGCGACCGTGTCGCCATCCACTTCGAAGGTGAACCCGGCGACTCACGTGACATCACGTATCGGGAACTGACGGACGAGGTCCGTAAGGCCGCCAACCTGCTGGCCAGCCTCGGGGTTGGTCACGGTGACCGTGTCGCGATCTACATGCCCCTCATTCCAGAGGCCGTCGTCGCCATGCTCGCGTGTGCGCGTGTTGGGGCAATCCACTCCGTCGTGTTCGGAGGATTCTCGGCCGAGAGTCTTCGCGCACGCATCGAGGACGCCGAGGCCAAGCTGGTCATCACCGCAGATGGCGGTTACCGCAAGGGCGCTGTGTTCCCACTCAAGAACGCGGTTGACGAAGCGCTCGCCGGCAAGACAACCGTCGAAAAGGTGCTCGTTGTGAAGCGCGGCGGCAATGACGTCGCGTGGACCGAAGGGCGTGACCTTTGGTGGCACGACGAAATGGCGCCGATGACCGACGACCACATCGCCGAAGGATTCCCGTCGGAAAACCCGCTCTTCATTTTGTACACCTCAGGCACCACGGGTAAGCCGAAGGGGATTCTGCACACGTCGGGCGGATATCTGACGCAAGCTGCGTTCACGCACCGTAATGTCTTCGACCTGCACCCCGAGACGGATGTGTATTGGTGCACCGCCGACATCGGGTGGATCACAGGCCACTCATACGTCGTCTACGGACCACTCGCGAATGGCGCGACACAGGTCATCTACGAGGGAACGCCCGATTTCCCGGCGCCCGGCCGCTGGTGGGACATCATCGAGAAGTACAAGGTGTCCATCTTCTACACCGCGCCGACCGCCATCCGTTCGTTCATGAAGGCCGGCCGCGAGATTCCCCAGGCACGTGACCTGTCGTCCCTTCGTCTGCTCGGTTCCGTTGGTGAACCCATCAACCCCGAGGCGTGGATGTGGTACCGCGACGTGATCGGGGGGAACAACTGCCCGATTGTCGACACGTGGTGGCAAACGGAAACCGGTGCAATCATGATTTCGGCCCTGCCCGGCATCACGACGACAAAGCCCGGTAGCGCCCAAGTGCCAATTCCCGGTGTTTCGGTCGACGTGCTCGACGACAACGGCGTTCACGTTGGTGCGGCAGCGGGCGGGCTTCTCGTGCTCACCGAGCCGTGGCCGTCGATGCTTCGTGGCATCTGGAAGGACCCAGAGCGCTTCAAGGAGACCTATTGGTCGAGTTTCCCGGGCAAGTACTTCGCCGGCGACGGAGCGCACCTCGACGCCGACATGGATGTCTGGCTGCTAGGCCGTGTTGACGACGTCATGAACGTTTCGGGGCACCGCCTCTCGACGATGGAGATCGAATCGGCGCTCGTGTCCAACAAGGCAGTCGCGGAAGCGGCCGTGGTTGGGGCGAAGGACGAAACAACCGGTCAAGCGGTCGTCGCGTTCGTCGTTCTCAAGAAGCGCGCCAAGGACATCGTCAGTCACGAGGACGAGATCAAGGAACTCAAGGCTCACGTCTCGAAAGAGATTGGCGCAATCGCGCGTCCGCGTGACATCTACCTGGTCGAGGATCTGCCCAAGACGCGTTCTGGCAAGATCATGCGCCGCCTCTTGCGCGACATTGCCGAAGGCCGTGAGATTGGTGACACCACGACGTTGATGGACACGTCGGTCATCCGCGTCATCGACGGTCAAGTCAACTAAACGCTGCACGAGAAAGGGGGTCGGGATTTCTCCCGGCCCCCTTACTGTGTGGCTCTGGCCTAGTGGTCGGTTGCCTTTTCGGCCCCGTGCCCGGTGTACGCGCGAACGTACATCTCGGACGCCTTCGCCGCGTTCTCCGCCTTGTTGCTGAGAACTGATCCCAGCCATCCGAGGAAGAACCCGAGCGGGATCGAGACGATTCCGGGGTTGTTGAGCGGGAACCATGCGAAGTTGACTGCTTCGCCGAGCATCGACTTCTCGGTGCCCGAAACGACGGGCGAGAAGATGATGAGGACGACCGTCGACACGAGTCCACCGACCATCGACCACACGGCGCCTTGCGTGTTGAAGCGGTGCCAGTAGAGCGAGTAGATGATCGTGGGCAGGTTGGCAGCTGCGGCAACAGCAAACGCCAGCGCCACGAGGAACGCGATGTTCTGGCCGTTGGCCGCGATTCCACCGAGGATTGCCACAATTCCGATGACAACCACCGTGATACGCGCGACACGAACTTCACGTTCGGGAGTCGCCTCGCCCTTCTTGATGACGCTCGCGTAGATGTCGTGTGCGAACGAGGTTGCCGCGGTGATGGTCAGACCGGCCACAACAGCAAGAATCGTCGCGAACGCAATCGCCGAGATGATTCCCAAGAGGTACGGTCCGCCCAATTCGAGCGCGAGCAGAGGGGCTGCAGAGTTTTCCTTACCCGGCATCGCCATGATCGTTTCGGGTCCGACGAGTGCGCCAGCACCGTAGCCGAGGACGAGCGTGAAGATGTAGAAGATGCCGATGAGCCAAATGGCCCACACGACGCTTCGACGCGCTTCACGCGACGACGGCACGGTGTAAAAACGCATCAGCACGTGCGGAAGACCAGCGGTTCCCAACACGAGCGCCAACGCCAGCGAGATGAAGTCGATGGGGTTGGTGTACTTGAGTCCGGGACCGAGAATCGCGTTTGCGGGGTCGGATACCGAGTTCGCAACTGCCGAGTTGAGCAGTGCGGTGATGTCGAACCCGTTGAGCGCGAGCACCCACACGGTCATGATGAAGGCGCCACCGATGAGCAGGACCGCCTTGACGATCTGAACCCAGGTTGTTCCCTTCATTCCGCCGATGAGGACGTACGCGATCATGAGAACACCGACGATGGCGATGACCAGACCCTGCATGTTCTTGTCGGTGATTCCGAGCAAGAGCGCGACGAGACCACCGGCACCGGCCATCTGAGCGAGCAGATAGAAGAAGCTCACCGACAGGGTGTTGACGGCTGCCGCCATACGGACAGGACGTTGCTTGAGTCGGAACGCCAGAACGTCAGCCATCGTGAACTTGCCCGTGTTGCGCATGAGCTCGGCGACGAGCAAGAGCGCGACGAGCCACGCAACGAGAAATCCGATCGAATAGAGGAACCCGTCATAGCCGTACACCGCGATGGCTCCCGCGATTCCGAGGAACGACGCTGCCGACAGGTAGTCACCAGCGATGGCGAAACCGTTCTGCGGTCCGGTGAAGGAACGTCCAGCTGCGTAGAAGTCAGCCGCCGACTTGTTGTTGCGGCTGGCGCGAATGACAATCGCCAAGGTCGCCACAACGAAGATCAAGAAGATCGAGATGTTGAGGACCGGGTCGAGGTCGATCGTGGGGGCAGGAGCCGTCGCATCGACGGCGCGAAGAAGAACACTCATCAGTGCTTGTCTCCCTTCTCAATCTTCGAGTAAATCTTTTCGGCGAGCGGGTCGTGGACCTTGTTTGCGTGGTTGACGTACCACGCGGTCACGGCGAACGTCGTGACGAACTGGCCAAGTCCGAGGACGAGCCCCAGATTGACCGCGCCGAAAACGGGCGTCGCCATGAGCGCCGGCGCATAAGCAGCGAGCAGCACATAGCCGAAGTACCAGATGAGGAAGGCAGCGGAAAGCGGGAAGACGAAACTGCGGTGATTCTTGCGAAGTTTCGTGAAATCTTCCGAACGTTCCACCTCCTCCCAATCAACTGCGTTGGGGGTGGATGACATGAGGCCTCCTTGACTCATGAAGGGGAACGCCGGGCAAAACCAATTCGTGCACCGTTGCACGACAACGAACTCGACCGATTCTGACACAATCAGCGCCTCTGCTCAAGTGTCAATAGTCCCTGGGTTAAGAGACAAAATTCGTCGCCATCGACACAACGATGGGGACCACCGTGGTCGCGACAAACGCGGGCAACAGGCACATTCCGATGGGCATCAACAAGCGGCCGGGAAGCAACTCAATCGCCTCGGTGACGCTGCGCTGGACCGCTTCGCGAATGCGTCGGGCTTCGAGTTCTAGCAACGCGGCGACGGGGACACCCGTTTGGCGCGAGAGCTGCCGATGTCGCTCCACGCCGTCGATTTCGCCGACGGTCCCCCAGGCCGTGGCACGTTCGGCGAGTGTGCGGCGGGAAGTTTCGCTCAGTGCACTCGAACGCGCGATTCCCGCGGCCAGATTCGTGGCCAGTCCCACGTGGAGTGGTGGATTCGGGATTGCCGAACGGATTCGCACCATCCACCGCCACGCGAGGACGCTGAGGCCGATCCCCGTCAGCGTGCACACCCAGCCCAACGGAGTGGTGACAAGAATCGGGACAACACGAAATCCGAAGAACTCGGCACCAAGGGCTGTCGCAACGGGAAGTCCAAGAAGAATCCGTTGAGTCTGCCGTGCGGACGCACTGCCCAGTTCGACGCGAAGAGTCCGCCGCTCATTCTCGTCCAGCGAATCGGCGAGCGCCATCAGCGCCGCCACCCGGGGAATTCCGGTTTCCTTAGAGATGCGCAGAATGTCGTCGATGGCATCGGAAACGGGTCCGCTGGGCAGTTCGCTGAGCGCACGTGCGCGCTCGGTCGTCAGCCCCGCACCGAGCGCGGCAGCGAACGTACGAATGTCGCTCACGTCGGGTCCACCACGAGTTTGTTGCCGGCGATGGCGAACCGGCCCGCCGTGATAGCCACGCCACCCGCTGTGCGCTGACACAAGACCACTCGCGGAATTGCCGACACCACGAGTTCGGGAATGGCGTCTCGGGGTATTCCGGCCAACAGTCCGAGGGCGGTGACTCGAGTCGCGACTTCCTCGAACCCTCCTGCGTGGATTGTTGCCAAGCCGTAATGCCCCGCGGTGGCAGCCGCAATGAAGTCGCGAATTTCGAATCCGCGGATTTCTCCGACGACGAGCGAATCGGGGCGCATGCGCAGGGATTCGCGCACCAGGTCGGACAAGATGACGGCTCCGGCGCCATCGGCGTTCGCCGCTCGAGTGGTGAGGTGAACGGTGTGCGGGTGGATTGGACTCATTTCTGCGAGGTCCTCAACGATAACTACCCGATGTGTCTCGGGCAGGGCATCAATCAGCGCTGTCGCGAGCGTCGTCTTGCCGCTTCCCGTCACTCCCGCGATGAGAGTCGTCTCAGCGGTCAGGTCGCGAATGTCTGTCCCCGGTGGGACGGTGAACCCCTCAAGCCCAATGCCGGCTGATGCCGGAAAGCGCAGTGACAGCAACGGGCCGTCGCGAGCTACGGGTGGCAGAACAAGATGAGCGCGAACTCGACCAGCGAGCGCCGCGTCACCGATTGGCCGAGCATCGTCGACGCGTCCACCGGCACCGTCGATGAGTGCGACCCCGATTCGGCGGACTGCCTCGGGCGCGAGCGTCAGGTCAACCCTCGTGAACCCTCGCCCCGCGTCGGTCCATACTCGACCACGCCCGTCGACGCACAAGTCACGGATGTCGGGGTGAATGAGCGTGGCCAGCGGGCCCAGATCGGTGCGCCAATCGTCCATCCCACCAGCGTGGTGAGCAAATCGCTCGACGTGGCTTCCACGCCTCTAATTGGGGACTGTCACCACCACAAGGCGACTGTGGACAGTGACTATTCGAATTCGACGATGAGTTCTAGTTCGACCGGGGCATCGAGAGGCAAGACGGCAACACCGACTGCGCTTCGTGCGTGACGGCCGGCGTCCCCAAAGATCTCGACGAGAGTGTCGCTCGCACCATTGGCAACACCGGGCTGACCGGCAAAGTTCGGTTCAGAGGCCACAAACACCACGAGCTTCACGATGCGCGTGATGCGATCGACCGAACCGATCGCGGTTTCAACGGCGGCAAGCGCGTTGAGGACAGCGGTCTTCGCAAATTCCTTCGCGTCTTCGGCGGAAACCTCGGCACCGACCTTGCCCGTCGCGGGCAATTGCCCGTCAACGAACGGCAACTGACCGGCGGTGAACACCAGGTTCCCCGCGATCGTTGCGGGGACATAGGACGCCACGGGCTTCGCGACGGCGGGGATGGACAGGCCGAGTTCGGCAAGGCGGGCGGTGACGCTCACGAATGCTCCAAGTTCGAGACGGGACGCTTGAAGTAGGCGACAAGGCCGCCTTCGGGACCGGTGATGACGGTGACGAGTTCCCACCCGTCGTCTCCCCACGAATTGAGAATCTGAGTGGTGTTGTGAATGATGAGCGGCGTTGTCGCGTATTCCCAGCGCATGGCAGTTCCCTCGTTTCGGTGTTTCATAGGTTCACTCGGTAACCTTGAGTCTATGTCGAAGTGGTTGTCGCGATTCACCCCGCGTGCGGGTTCGTGGATTGGTTTGGGACTGGTTTCCGGTCTTGCTGGTGTCATGGTTGCGGTGATGTTGACCCCGATTATGGCGATCAGCGGCGTCACCCTCAAGAACACCATCGGCGTCTTCGACACGATGCCCGACTTCATCGCTCTCGACCAACTCGCACAGACGAACGAAATCTATGCACAGGTCGACCAGGACCCCGCGAACGGTTACCACAAGATCGCGTCGGTGTACTGGCAGAACCGTCAAGAAGTCGGTTGGGACCAGGTTTCGCAGTACCTCAAGGACGCCGCCGTCGCCGGTGAAGACCGTCGCTTCTACGAGCACCGCGGGGTCGACATCCAGGGTGTCATTCGTGCAGCGTTCGGTAACGCCGTTTCCGGTGGAGTCACCTCCGGTGCATCGACCCTCACGATGCAGGTCATCAAGAACGTGTACGTCCAACGTGCCGAGGCGCTGCCGACTGAAGAAGAGCGAACAAAGGCTTACAACGAAGCGACTGCGACCTCGTTCCAGCGCAAGTTCAAGGAAATGAAGCTGGCGCTCGGCCTCGAAAAGCGTTACACGAAAGAGCAGATCCTGCTCTCGTACCTCAACATTTCGAGCTTCGGTGGGAACACCTACGGTGTCGAGTCCGCCGCGCAGTTGTACTTCGGCAAGTCGGCCAAGGACGTCACCATTGCGGAAGCGGCGTCGCTCGTTGCCATCGTCCAGTACCCGATGCAGCGCAACCTCGCGGATCCCGCCAACTACGAAGCGAACCAAGCTCGTCGTGACGTCGTTCTGAGCGCAATGCGTGACGAGGGATACATCACCGAGGCCGAGTACACCGAGGCCGTCAACATTCCCGTCGACGAGAACTTTGTGCACCTCACCGCGCCTCTGTCGGGTTGTATCGCCGCTGACGAGTACGCCCGTTGGTTCTGCGACTTCGTGGTGAAGAACGTCACAAACTTCGAAGCACTCGGCCAGACCAAGGAAGAGCGCCTCAACAACTGGCACATCGGCGGATACAAGCTGTACACGACGATGAACTACAAGCTCCAGAAGTACGCGCAGAAGAAGACGTGGATCGTCCCGAAGGACGAGAACAAACCCAAGATCGGTGCGGCACAGGTGTCGATTGAGGTTGGCACGGGGCGTGTTCTCACGATGACGGGCAACAAGATCTTCAACGACACCCTCCAGGGTGGCGGCAAGGACTCGTCCGCCGTCAACTTCGCGACTGATCGTGACTACGGCGGATCAAGTGGCTTCCAGACCGGTTCGACCTACAAGATTTTCGGCCTCCTCGCCTGGTTGCAAGCTGGGCACGGACTCAACGAACTTGTCGACGCATCCGAGTTCAAGAAGGACCAGTCCAAGTATCTCGACACCTGCACCGATGGCGGTGGGCCGTGGGGAGGCGTGTGGGAATTCCGCAACGACTCGCGTTCTGGCAAAGCAATTACTGTGCTTGACGCGGTTCGCGCATCGGTCAACTCTGCGTTTGCCTCGATCGGTGAGCAGCTCGACCAGTGCGCGATTCGCAAGGCCGCTGAGTCCCTCGGCATTCACCGCGCCGACAACAACACCCTGAAGACGAACCCCTCCGCGATTCTGGGCACCAACGAGCTGTCCCCGTTGAGCCTCGTCGCCTCTTTCGCAGGCATTGCTAATGACGGCAAGTACTGCGAACCGATCATCATCGACCACATCATTGGACCGGATGGATCCGAGTTGGCTGGGCAATCCCCCAAGTGCACCCAGGGAATTTCGCCCGATGTCGCACACGGCGCCATCTATGCGATGGAACGCGTGATGAGCGGTGGAACCGGTTCCGCTTCGAACCCTCGTGACGGTGTCCCGATCTTTGGCAAGACGGGAACCACCGACTCGTCGAATCAAACCTGGATTGTGACGTCAACCTCACGCGTCGCGAGCGTTGCGTGGGTTGGCAACATAGTCGGCAAGTACCCGATGCGCCAGTATCCGGGCGGTGCAACGTTCCGTCACCGAATCATGTCGGCGGTGATGAAGGCCGCGAACGCGATGTACACGGGCGAGAAGGGCTGGCCGAACCCGCCCGCCAAGATGCTCGCAGGTTCGAGCGTCACGGTCCCCGCACTTCGCGGACTTAGCGTTGAAGCAGCGACGACGCTCCTCAAGGGCCTCGGATTCGACGTAAAGGTCGGCCCGGCCGAGGAATCGGAACTTGAAGACGGACTCGTCGTCAAGTCGAACCCCGCTGAAGGCTCGCGCCTCGCGGCAGGCATGACGATCACACTGACGCCTTCGATTCAGCTCGAGGCGCTCATCATGCCCGACCTCATCTCCACGCCCTACACACAGAACGAAGCAGAGCGTGCCCTGAGGCTACTTGGCGCAACGAACATCCGCACTCGCTGTTCGGTTGCGTCCGACCCGGCTGACCCATTAATTGGAACCGTGACGGCTCAATACCCCAGCGCGGGAGTCGAAGTTCAAGCCAACGCGTACATCAGGATTACCATTCTCGAAGCCACGTGTGACTAATGCTGGCTAAGCGCGTCCTCACCGGTGCGCTCGCCCTCGGCGCGGGTGTTTTTGCCTACGCCTCACTCATCGAGCGAAACGCGTTCGGCGTCCGTCACGAATCAATCGACGTGCTCGAACCAGGTGCGAAGCAGATTCGCGTGCTTCACCTCAGTGACCTGCACCTCGCGCCATGGCAGACACGAAAAATCGATTGGGTGAGGTCTCTCGCAGACCTGAACCCGGACCTTGTTGTTGCAACCGGTGACATGTTGGGGCACACGGGTGCGCTGCCTGCGCTGAGGACGGCCCTCGCACCGTTCGCGGGAACTCCCGGGGTCTATGTTCACGGATCCAACGATTATTTCGGGCCGACGTTCCCCAATCCGCTTGAGTATTTGTGGAAGCCGTCCAGTGACCGCGAACATGGCGAGCCCCTCGACACCCCGCGACTCGAAGACCTATTCACGACTCTCGGGTGGATGAATCTCAACAATTCGAGCGGTCGCATGACCGTGAACGGTTCGCGGATTGTTTTTGCTGGGACCGACGACGCTCACTTGGGGCTCGATCGACTCGACACCGTCACCGGGTCGCTGGAAAAGACTCTCGAATCGGAAACCGAGTCCGTGAGCACCGTCATCGGAGTCACTCACGCTCCGTATCGCCGAGTCCTGAATTTCTTGACGACCTTGGGAGTGGATGCAATCTTCGCTGGTCACACTCACGGAGGCCAAGTGTGCGTGCCGGGTGTCGGCGCGCTGACGACGAACAGCGACTTGCCCGCCTCGTTGGCTCGTGGTCTGTCGGTGTGGAATCACCTCGACCGAAGCGCGTTCCTCAACGTCAGCGCGGGAATCGGAACCTCGATTTTTGCACCCGTCCGTTTCGCCTGCCCGCCCGAGGCAGTACTCGTGACCTTGCGGCCACGTGAGTTCGGGTATTCTTGACCCATACGGGGTGTGGCGCAGTTTGGTAGCGCGCGTCGTTCGGGACGACGAGGTCGCAGGTTCAAATCCTGTTACCCCGACACGACAATGAGATCGGCTTCGGCCGGTCTCATTTCGTTTGTGTGGCGTGGGGTCGCGCTACGAAGACACGGTAATGGCGACGCCGGCGCGGGCCAATTCACCCAGAGCGGCGACGGAACCAGCAGCTTCGACTCCGACGCACAGGTTTGCTTTGACGGTGACGGCTAGCCCCAGGGCTGCGGCATCCAGGGCCGATGCGCGGACACAATAATCGGTCGCAATTCCCACGACATCAACCGCGTCGACACTGTTCTCACGAAGGACGTCGACGAGCGCCTGGCCCGACTCGGTTGTCCCTTCGAAGGCGGAATATGCGGGAATGCCCTGGCCCTTTCGGACGTGCGCGGTGACGGCGGCGGTGTCGAGTGCCGGGTGGTACTCCGCTCCGGCCGTGCCAGCCACACAGTGGCTCGGCCACGTGTCCACCCAATCGGGATTGTCCGAGAAATGCCCGCCGTTGTCGCCGTCGGCATCGTGCCAATCCCTCGACGCCACAATTACGGCGTAGTCATCGGCATGCGTTGCGAGGAACTCACTGATGTTCGTTGCGATCGCAGCGCCGCCCTCGCACGACAGTGCCCCGCCCTCGGTGAAGTCGTTTTGGACGTCAACGATGAGCAGAGCGCGGGTCACAGGGCTTCCCTAATACGACGCGAGGTTGTTGCCGCAGGTGTACGCAGCTGCGAAAACGTTGTCTATTGCGGCCTTGGCCGATTCGCCAACTTCGCCGGATGCAACGACGACTGCGATGAGAGTGCTTCCATCGGCGGCATCGATCTTGCCGGCTAGGGCGTACACACCGTTGATCCACCCCGTCTTTGCGGTGACGTGGCCGCGGGCAACCTTGGCATCGCCGTCGAAGCGCGAGCTCAAGGTTCCCGACTCACCCGCTACGGGAAGGCTTCCCGCGATCAGCGCGAGGTCGCCGGCGTCACTGAAAATCCTGTCCAACAACTTCGCCATAGCGCCGGGGTTGATTCGGATGTTGGGCGACTCACCCGACCCGTCGATGAACGTGCCGTCCGAGAGGTCAACGTCGAGAGTGGTCATGGTGGAGATGACCGCCCCCTGAAGCGAGCTGGCGGTTCCGCCCAACCCCAACTTCACCGAGACCGCGCGGAGAAGAAGTTCCGCGAGAGTGTTGTCCGAGTTGGGAAGCATCTGCTTGATGAGCTTGGAGACGGGCTGCGACGAGACACTCGCGAGCTTAGTTGCGTTGCTGGGCGCAGCGCCATACGAAATCGTAATGTCGGATTCACCGTCACCCGCACCGGCGGCTTGCAGTGCGTCGGCGAAGACCTGAGCCGCCTTGGCGACGGGATTCTTCGATCGTGGGCTGGTCGCCTTATTCGGATTCGCGCGGTCGCCGTCCACCATCAGCGGAACGATAAGCGGCTGGTAGCCCTCGGTGCGTTCGCTCTTGGGCCAGGACGGGTGCCACGCGTCATCGACCGGGAACATCGTGACGTCCACAATTACTTCGGTGATGGGATCTGCGTCGGGGTAGGTGTCCTGGTAAGCGGCCACGGTTTGTTCAGCGAGGTCCGTGATGCTCGGAGCGCCCGAGTACACCGACCCGTTGCCAGCGCTGAGGGTGGGGTCACCGCCGCCAATCAGGATGACGCTTCCCGGTGCGGAACCGGCGACAACACGGGTGGTGAGTCGAGCGTCAGGACCGAGAACCTTGAGCGCGGTTGCCGCCGTGATGACTTTCATGACGCTGCCCATTGGGGCTGTCGGGTTTGCGCCGAACTGGAACAACGCCTCGTCTGTCTCGGCGTTGAGGATGAAGACAGTCGCGTCGCCCAACTTCTTCGACGCCACCTGAGCACCGATCGAGCAGGTGCGAACGGGGAACGCCAGCAACGGCGATTCCGGAACCGAACGCGGTGCGGCGGTTTCGACGGGTGCCGCGGTGCTTCCTGGACCAAAGAAGAAGCCGGCCGCGAAGGACAATGCGGTCACGAGTGCCGCAGCCAGTCCCAGAACGAGGAAATTCGGTCCGCCCGTGGGCGTCACGTCCGTGGTGGTGTCCGTCATGGTGTTTGCCCTTCACTGAGTGCCGAGCCGACTACGAGGTTCGAACTCGTGACCTTCTGTTTACAAGACAGATGCTCTACCAACTGAGCTAAGTCGGCACTCTTACCAGATTACCGTCTCGGTGCTGGAGGTTAGTTGCTCGACGCTGCCTGAACCGCGCTGAGGAACTCGGCCGAATCGAACGGGTACGAGTACTTGAACGGAACACCGTTGATCAAGACGGTGGGGGTTCCGGTGACACCGGTGAACGACGGGTCAAGGTTGTTGATGGCAACCTCGCCGCTCATTGCGCGAGTGGTTTGCGCGCTCACCCAGTCGGTGAAGTCGCCCTTGTCGATGCAATCCGCGACCTGAACGTTTCCGCCGGCCTGGTTTGCGAGTTCGGTGATCGCCGCGTCGTCGAGACCGGGCGTGTTTTCTGCCGGCTGGTTCGCGAACAGCAACTTGTGGAACGTGTAGAAGGCGTCGGGGGTGTAGTTCGCGACACACGCGGCCGCATTGGTCGCACGCGTCGAATACTTGGTTCCCTGCGAAAGGTTGTCGAGGAACGCGATCGGGTGAACCTCGAGTGTCGCGGCGCCCGAGGCAACCAGCTCGTCGAGGACCTGTCCGTTGGCCTTCTCAAATTCACCACACACGGGGCAGAGGAAGTCAACGAAGATGGTGATGTCGACGACGCCGGGCTCGTTTGCCGGCGTCGCAACCGGAGCCGACTCCGCGGGAAGTGCGTCGGTCTTGACCGCCTTGTAACTGGCGCCAATCTTGATTCCGTCGCTCGCCATGTTCAGCGGACCGGGGCCTGCAGGCTTGGTGCCTTCCATGATGACGGCCGCGAGAATCGCGATGACCGAAAGCGATGCGATGGCAAGACCGGCCTGAGTGAAGAAGCGGACGCGCTTGTCGCGGGCCGATGACTTCTGGCTGAGCTCGCGGGCCTTCTGCCGAGCCTGTTCGCGAGCCTCACTGCGTGATGGGCGCTTTGCTGCGTTCATGAACATCCTGACGTTGGGGCGATTTTTCGCACTGACGATAACTTCAACAGTTTAGCGAGGTTACCTAATGTGGCAACTTGAGAGTTCCGCAGCGAAGCGCGCCCTGCCATACTTGAGGTGTCGCTCGCTGAGCGGCAATCCATTCACTACGGATCGTCCGGCACGTACCTGCCGGTGAAGGAGAAAATCATGGCTGGAGTAATTTTCGACAAGGCCACTCGACTGTACCCGGGCACTAACAAGGCCGCAGTCGACGCCATCGAACTGGACATCAAGGACGGCGAGTTCCTCGTCCTCGTCGGACCCTCGGGTTGCGGAAAGTCAACGACTCTTCGCATGCTTGCCGGGCTCGAAGAGGTCAATAGCGGCCGAATCCTTATCGGTGACCGCGACGTGACAAACGTCGCCCCGAAGGACCGCGACATCGCGATGGTGTTCCAGAACTACGCCCTGTACCCGCACATGACTGTCGCGGAGAACATGGGCTTCGCCCTCAAGATTGCTGGCGTTTCGAAGGAAGAGCGCGCCGAGCGCGTCCTCGAAGCCGCCAAGTTGCTCGACCTCGAGCCTTACCTCGACCGCAAGCCCAAGGCCCTGTCGGGTGGTCAGCGCCAGCGCGTTGCGATGGGTCGCGCGATCGTCCGCAAGCCCCAGGTCTTCCTCATGGACGAGCCGCTGTCGAACCTCGACGCCAAGCTCCGTGTTCAGACCCGCACCCAGATTGCGTCACTGCAGCGCCGCCTCGGCGTCACGACCGTCTACGTCACGCACGACCAGATCGAAGCGCTCACGATGGGTGACCGCATCGCGGTCCTCAAGGACGGCGTTCTTCAGCAGGTCGGCACGCCCCGCGACCTCTACGAAGCACCGGCGAACGTCTTCGTCGCCGGCTTCATCGGCTCGCCGTCGATGAACCTGTTCCCCGCCGAGATTGTTTCTGGCGGAGTTCAGTTCGGTTCGGACGTCGCCAAGGTTCCCGCGGATGTCACCAAGGCTGCGACGGACAAGAACGTCACGGTTGGTGTTCGCCCCGAGGACCTCGACATCACGACAGCCGGCAAGGGCATCAAGGTCGTCATCGAGGTCGTCGAAGAGCTCGGTGCTGACGGTTACCTCTACGGAACCGCCGAATCGGCTGGCGAAAAGATCGACGTGGTCGTTCGCGTCGACGGTCGCGAACACGCGACGGTCGGTGACACGATCTACATCACCCCCAAGCCCGCACACGTTCACGTGTTCGACCTCGCCTCGGGCAAGCGCCTGGGCGACTCGCGCGTCACGCACTAGACGGAATTCGGTCGGGGTGAGGTTGCCCGCCCCGACCGATTCTTCTCATGGACATAACTCCCGTTCCTACCGTGACTGGTCCGCTTCGCACGGACATCTTCACCCTGCCGTGGAACGTCCCGCTCGAGGAGTGGCCAGAGGACGTCCTCGTCGCGTTACCCCGCGGAATCTCGCGGCACATCGTGCGCTTCGTTCAACTGGGTGACGACGTTGCAGCGGTGAAGGAAACAACGGCCGAGATGGCGCAGCGCGAGTACGACATGCTTCGCCGGTTGCGCAAGCGTGACATTCCCGCCGTCAAGGCGATCGCCGTGGTCACCGACCGCGTCGACGACAACGGCGAACCGCTCCCCGCTGCGCTCATCACCAAGCACCTCAAGTTTTCGATGCCGTACCGCGCGGTCTTCTCGCAGACGCTTCGCCCCGACACCGCAACTCGATTCATCGACGCGATGGCCGTTTTGCTTGTCCGCCTGCACCTCTCTGGCTTCTATTGGGGTGACGTGTCCCTGTCGAACGTTCTCTTCCGTCGCGATGCCGGATCGTTCGCGGCGTATCTGGTCGATGCCGAGACGGGCGAACTTATCGACGGTGACCTCAGCCCCGGTCACCGTGCAAACGACATCGAAGTGGCGCGCATCAACATCGCCGGTGAACTGCTGGACCTCCAGGCCGGTCAACGACTTGACCCCACAATCGACCCGGTCGAACAGGCCAACCGTTTCGTCGCCAGTTACGAGCGACTGTGGGCTGAGTTGACGTCGTGGCAGGAAATGGATTCGACCGAGACGTGGAAGATCGCTGAACGCGTCGAGCATCTCAATGAATTGGGCTTTGACATCGAAGAGATTTCGCTCAAGACGGACCTGCCCGGCAGTGCCGTGCGCGTCAGGCCCAAGGTCGTCGACGCGGGACACCACACTCGTCGATTGCTGCGTCTGACCGGCATTGACGCCGAGGAGAACCAGGCTCGCCGGCTACTCAACGCTCTCGACGAATACGCAGCTCGGCACAGCAGCACGGACGACGATAACCGCGCGGCCCATGAGTGGATGGCGGCCGAGTTCGAACCCGTCGTGGACGCGGTACCCGATGATCTTCGCGGCAAACTCGATGCGCCTCAAATATTCCACGAGGTCCTTGAACACAAGTGGTACCTCGCCCGACAACGCGGCAAGGACGTCCCGCTCATGGAGGCGGCCACCGCGTATTTCAGCGACATTCTGTCCCACCGCCGCGACGAAGACGTCATCGTCGGACCGCCGACGACAACGATCGCCATCCCCGTGATCACGGATTGGCGCGATTTGGTTTAGCGGTGGTTGCCGCGCAACATCGCGATTTCGTACATTGCGATTGAGGTGGCGATTCCGGCGTTGAGCGATTCCGTCGCTGCCCCGATCGGAATCGACACGATGGCGTCACAGTTCTCGGCGACGAGTCGCGACAGTCCCTTGCCTTCGTTCCCGACGAGGATGAGCAACGGACGGTCGGAAATCTCGAGGTTGGGAAGTTGCATCGACCCACCACCGTCGAGGCCGATGACGAAGACGCCGGCGTCCTTGAACGCCTTGATCGTCTGGTTGAGGTTTGCTGCCATCGCAACGGGAAGACGAGCAGCCGCACCGGCCGAGGTCTTCCACGCCGCCGCGTTCACACCAACGCTACGGCGCTGCGGGATGATGATTCCCTGGCCGCCGAACGCTGCGGTGCTTCGAATGATCGCACCGAGGTTGCGCGGGTCCGTGATTCCGTCGAGCGCGACGAACAACGGCGTTTCACCACGGCCGAGTGTGTACTCGAGCAGATCCATCGGGTGGCGGTAGTCATAGGGCGGGATCGACAGCGCGATCCCCTGGTGAACCGAGCCCTCGCTGACCAGGCGGTCCATCTCTGGGCGCATGATTTCGAGAATCGCGATGCCCTTCTTCGTCGCGAGGGCGATCGATTCCTTTACACGGTCATCGACCTCGACGCGGGCTGCGATGTACAGGGTGGTTGCGGGAACACCCGTGCGCAACGCCTCGAGAACCGAGTTGCGCCCGTTGATGATCTCGTTGTCCGAGTCCTTGCGCTTCGTCGACGACTTCGGTCCGCCACTGGGTCGCTTGCCGCCGTGGCGCTCACGAGCCGCCTCGAGTCGGTCGTTCGCAGCCTTGCGCTTACCGGCAACGTGCCACGAACGGTCCTCCGCCTTGGGCGTGGGTCCCTTGCCCTCGAGAGAGCGGCGGTTCTTTCCGCCCGTTCCCTTGAGCGGTCCCTTCTTGGCCTTTGCGGCTCCGGGTCGTCCTGGCTTAACCATTGATGCTCCATCGGGTGGTGTCGGTTCCGTCTTCGACGGTGATGCCCGCGGCATCGAGGTCGTCGCGAATGCGGTCAGCAGTCGCCCAATCCTTGTTCGCACGCGCGTCGGTGCGCTGCTCGATAATTCGGTCCATCAGAACGGCGAGCGCTTCGTGCGCCGCGCCCGAATCCGCCGGCCCGGTCGGCAAGCCGAGAACAGCAGTCATCGCCGCAACAGCATTCGCGTGTTCGACAACGTCCGTGCCGGCATCCAGAGCACTGTTACCCGCACGGACAGTGTCGTGAAGAACCGCAAGGGCGGTGGGTATAGCGAGGTCGTCGTCCATCGCCGCGGCGAAAGCGGTCGGTACGGTCGTCGCGTCGGTCACGTGCGCCGACGTGCGTTGTGCGAAACCGCGAACGCGATCCCACGCAGCAGCGGCCTCGGCGACGGCGCCATCGTGCACGTCCATCGTCGAACGGTAGTGCGATGCCAGCAGGAAGTACCGTGCGGTCACCCAGTCGGTCTGACCGAGCAGGTCGGTCGCGCTGAGGACGTTGCCGATCGACTTGGACATCTTCTGGCCACCGACGGTCACCAGTCCGTTGTGCAGCCAGGTCGTGGCGAACTCGTCGCCCGCCGCGCGCGATTGTGCCAGTTCGTTTTCGTGGTGCGGGAAGCGAAGGTCGAGTCCGCCGCCGTGAATGTCGAAGGAACTGCCGAGATAACGCGTCGCCATCGCCGAGCATTCGATGTGCCAGCCGGGGCGTCCTCGTCCCCAGGGTGACGGCCACGATGCCGTTTCCGGTTCGTCCGACTTGAGGCCCTTCCACAGCGCGAAGTCCCGAGGGTCCTTCTTCGCGCGATCGGTGGCGGCCTCATCGCTTTCGACGGCGTCGGGTGACTGGCGGGTCAACTGACCGTAATCCGACCACGAACTGACCGAGAAGTACACGTCACCGCTATCGTCGTTCGCGGCATAGGCATGTCCGCGCTCGACGAGCCGTTCGATGAGGGCAACCATGTCGCCGATGTGTCCCGTTGCGCGAGGTTCATACGTCGGCGGCAGAATTCCCAGAGCGGCGGTCGCATCGCTGAATTCACGCTCGATTCGATAGGCGAGAGCCCACCATTCCTCGTCACCAGATGCGGCAAGAATCTTGTCATCAATGTCGGTGACGTTACGAACGAGAGCGACGGAAAGCCCGCGATAAGAGAACCAACGGCGCCACAGGTCGTACGCGAGAGCACTGCGAATGTGTCCGATGTGCGGCGACGACTGGACGGTGGGCCCGCACACGTACATCCCGACGGTTCCGGGGACGCGCGGTTCGAAATCACGCAGCGATTGCGTGACCGTGTCGAACAGGCGGATACTCACCTGCCAATCGTACCGAGGGTTATCGATTGGCGACGTGAGCGATCGCGATGGCGGTAATGCCCTTGCCTTCGCCGGTGAAGCCCAAACCGTCTGTCGTGGTCGCGCTGACCGAGACCGGTGCGCCGACGATGTCAGTCAAAACGCGTTCGAGTTCCGTCCGGCGTGGGCCAATCTTCGGCTTGTTTCCCACAATCTGCACCGAGACGGACTTGGGTCGAAGTCCCTGTTCAGCGAGCGCCTCGAGTGCGCCGCGAATGAACACTTCGCCTCTGGCTCCGGAGTAACGAGGGTCACTCGTGCCGAAGCGCGAACCGATGTCCCCCAGCCCAGCGCCTTGGAGCAATGCATCGGTGATGGCGTGTGCAATGGCGTCTCCGTCGGAGTGCCCGTCGAGTCCCGTCTCGCCTGGCCATTCGACGCAGCCCAGCCACAAGGGACTGTCCCCGCCAAACGCGTGAGTGTCGGTTCCGAGTCCAACGCGGATTCCACCCTCTGCCGCGTCGAGATCCGCCAGGGTTGTCAGTTTCGAGCCACGGTCGTCGCCGTCGACGACGCGAACGGTTCCCCCGCCCGCACGCCAGAGGTTGGCGTCATCGGTGAAATCGCCATCGACGACGTCGAGCATCGCGCGATACGCGGCAGCCGGGAATCCTTGCGGTGTCTGGACGCGCGCGAGTTTGTCACGGTTTGTCGTTGCCGTGACGACACCGTCATGAACGACGAGCATCGTGTCGACGACGGGAAGCACCGGAACGACTCCGTCTCCGGTCGCGGCGACCTCAGCTGTAACGCGGGCGAACACATCGGCGGGCATCCAGGCACGGGCTACATCATGAATGAGCACGATGTCAACTTCGGGCAGTGCAGCAATTGCCGCACGAACGCTCGCTGTACGCGTGTCCCCGCCGACCACGACGGTCGCAGCGACGCCAGCGGTGTTCGCGATGGCGTGGACGTCATCGGTTCGGTCCGCGGGGGCGGTGATGACAACCCCCGTTGGTGTCAGCGACGCGACGACGCCGAGCGAACGCTCCAGCAGCGACGTTCCGTCAACTGCGACGAGCGCCTTGGGAACACCGAGACCCAGACGGGTACCTGACCCGGCCGCGAGGAAAACCAGCCCGAGTCGTGACATCAGAATTTAGGAAGCGAGAACCTGGTCGAGGCGAGCCCCGGCCTTTTCTTCGTTCGACTTCTCGGCGAGTGCGAGTTCTGAGATGAGGATCTGACGCGCCTTGGCCAGCATGCGCTTTTCACCGGCGGAAAGTCCGCGGTCCTGCTCGCGGCGCCACAGGTCACGAACAACTTCGGACACCTTGATGACATCGCCAGATGCGAGCTTTTCGAGGTTGGCCTTGTATCGGCGTGACCAGTTGGCGGGCTCTTCGACGATCGGGTCGCGGAGAACGGCGAATACGCGCTCGAGTCCGGCCTTGTCGATGACGTCGCGAACACCGACCATTTCGACGTTGTCCGACGGGACCTCGATGGTCAGCCCGCCCTGGCTCACGTTGAGCTTGAGGTACTTCTTGTCTTCGCCCTTGATGGTGCGGGTCTTGATTTCGACGATGGTCGCCGCGCCGTGGTGCGGATAAACAACAGTTTCGCCAACTTTGAACGCCATGATTTCGAATTTCCCTTCACCGGAACCTCAATTTTACCACAGGGCCGGACGGCGAACCAGCGAGACAAAAGTCCCCCTCGACCCTTTCCCGCTTTCGATAGACTGAAACCACCAGAACCTCTCGTTCCAAAGGACTAATCGTGCGAATTCGTGCCCTCGCGACTGCTGTCGTCGCCTCCACCCTGCTTCTCGGTACCGCCGGTTGTGGCGCGCTTGTCGAAACCGCAACGCTCAAGCCGTACCACCCCAGCGATGGCATGGGAGTGACGACCGGAGACCTGCACATCCGCAACGCGCTCGTCGTCACCAACGAAGCAGGCGATGCCGCACTCGTCGGAAGCATCATCAACGACGGCACGTCGCTCGAATTGGTCAACGTCGAAATTCGCGGAACGACCACGCTGTCAACGCAGGTCGGCGCGTACCCTGGGCTCACCAAGATCGGCATCGCCGACGACAACCCCATCGTCTTCTACGGCGCAGGTGTCGTCCCCGGCCAGTACGTCGACGTGTACTTCCAGTACGGCTCGTTCGACGGCGAGCTCTTGAGCCTTCCGGTTCTTGACGGAACCGAAGTTGCCTACGCGCCTTACGTTCCCGAGGCAATCGCCCCGGACGTCACCGAAACGCCCTAGTTTCGACTACTTCTTGCCCTGGTTGGCGACGGCTGCCGCGCCGGCTGCCGCTGCTTCGGGGTCAAGGTATTCGCCCTTGCCAATCGGTGTGAGGTTCTCGTCGAGCGTGTAGACGAGCGGGATTCCCGTGGGGATGTTCAGTTCCGCGATGTCGTCGTCCGAGATTCCCTCGAGGTGCTTGACGAGAGCGCGCAGCGAGTTTCCGTGTGCAGTGACGAGAACCGTTTTGCCTGACGTCAGGTCAGGCGCGATGTCACTCTGCCAATACGGAAGCATGCGATCGATGACGAGTTTGAGCGATTCCGTGCGCGGAAGATCCGCACCGAGCCCCGCGTAACGCTCGTCGTTCGCCTGCGACCACTCGGACGAGTCATCCAGGGGCGGCGGGGGAACGTCAAACGAACGGCGCCACAACTGGAACTGCTCGGGGCCGAACTCGGCCAACGTCTGTGCCTTGTCCATACCCTGAAGAGCGCCGTAGTGACGCTCGTTGAGGCGCCACGAACGCTTGACGGGAATCCACAGACGGTCGGCCGTGTCGAGAGCGATGTTCGCCGTCTGAATCGCACGCGAAAGAACGCTGGTGTAGAGCACGTCCGGCTTGAGCCCGCTTTCCGCGAGAAGCTCGCCGGCGCGCGTCGCTTCTGCAACGCCCTGCTCGGAGAGTCGCACATCAACCCATCCCGTGAAGAGGTTCTTCTGGTTCCAGGTCGAGTTTCCGTGGCGGAGCAAAATCAGTGTGTGCGTCATGAGGAATAGCCTAACCAGCCACAATGGACTGGTGGTAGTCGGCCGAATCACGCGCGGAACGACGGGGACGAATCGTCTTCGTCGCAGCGACCGTTGGCTCGTACGCCACCCTCGCGTTCTGGCAATGACCTCGCCCCTCGTCGTCGACTTGGGCTTCGGTGCAGCACCACACACCACTCTCGAACTCGCGAATCGGATTTCGGCGGTGAAGCCGAGCGCGCGAATTGTGGGAATAGAGATCGACCCAGAGCGCGTTGCCGCCGCGAAACCGTTCGAAACGGAATCAGTGACGTTCCGGCACGGTGGATTCGAAATCCCCCTCGCCGAACGTCCCAACATCGTGCGCGCCTTCAACGTTCTGCGCCAATACGACGAACCCGAGGTTGTCGGGATTTGGGACCAAATTCGTTCGCGCCTGTCCCCCGGTGGCGTGTTCATCGACGGGACGTGCGACGAAATCGGGCGGGTGTCGACGTGGGTTGCGATCACCCCGGACGGCCCCGACAGTTTTTCGGTGTCGCTGCGGCTGGCGGACCTCGACGAACCGAGCATCGCCGCCGAGCGACTGGTAAAGGCGCTGATTCATCGGAATGTCCCTGGCGAAAACATCCACCGATTCTTCGTCGACCTCGACCGAATGTGGGCGACCAATGCGGGGCTCGGTGCGTTCTCGCCCGTTCAGCGGTGGGTTGCCACCGTTCGCGCGATGAAGTCAGCGGGTTGGCCCGTTCGCGACAACCAGTCGCGCTGGCGACTGGGGGAAATTACGGTCGACTGGGACGCAGTCGCGCCGCAGCCGTAGCGCCAGCGGTCGGCGGAACGATGACTTCTTGATTCGCCGCGAGCGGGTGCCCGTCGCGATCGACGACTAGCGCGGCGTCAACGGGAATCGTTCGCTTGATTCGAGCAAGGGCGACAGGGCCGTCCTCGAAGTGATTGCCCGCGGTGGTCACGACGCCAACCTGTTCACCGTCGAACAGGACGGCATCACCGGCGACGGCGAATTCGGAATCCGACCCGTCCAGATGCAGGCGAACCAGTCGCCGCGGTGGGTGGCCGACGTTGTGGATCTTGGCGACGGTTTCTTGCCCGGTGTAACACCCCTTCGACAGGTGCACGGCGGTGCGCAACCAGTCGAGTTCGTGCGGCAGCGACAGCTCGTCCACCTCGGCGAATCCTGGGCGCCCTGCTACAGCTCGAAGTGCGTCGAGAGCACCGGCGTCGACGACACGAGAAGGTGGCGGATCGGCGACGGGAAAGACGGTCTCGACATACGACCACGCGGGAGCCTGCGCATCGCCGTAGGTGAAGCCGCCCGGCTGGATCGTCGGCCACGGGTCGACCCATGCGTCACTTCCGAAACCACGGATTCCGCCATAAACCGCGAGCGCCGACGACTCGTCGGTCGCGGAGACGTCCTCCATGAACACCCGTTTGTCGAGCCAGGCAAGAACGTCCTCACCGCGAGCGCCGGGGACGACGAGCAGAGTGTCGTTGGCGCGTTCGAGAACGTGGAGTACACGAACGATTCGGCCGTTTCCGTCGAGTTCGAGAGACTCGCGTGAATCCCCGGGAGCCAGTCCGATGAGCGATTGCGACAGGGTGGCGTTGAGGACGGCCGCGCGGTCTGCCCCCGTCACGGAGATGACTGCCGCGTCGATGCGAACGACCGCATTGCCGTCGACCAGGTCACGTTGATCGACGAAAGGGTTCGACATGACTAGCGCTGACCTCGAAACAGGCGAATCAGAACTGTCAGTGAGGCGATTCCGATACCGACAGTCGCCAGTCCCAGGAGAGAGAGGAAGAAGATCTCGAGAGCCAAAATCATGGTTCTAGCCTACGCCGTGAGCGAGCCACGCAACCACCACTCCGATGGCGGAGATGAGAAGAGAGCCGCTCGTTGTAAATGCGAGTCGGTTGACCAGTCCCTCTTTTCGTTGAATCGACAATTGAACGATGAAGGACATCACGATCGAAGCGCCGAGAGCGACGGAAATCGTTCCAGGCCACTCGGGACCTGGGATGAGGACGGCCCAAACGGACCCGATGAGGGCAATCACCCAGGACGGAAGGGCGGTGGCAAACCTGCGAGGCATACGCCCACTCTAAACGCCCTAAACTGAAAACCGGCGTGGAGGGAGGCGGAAATGGCTCGACTATTGGTCTTGACCAGTGCCTCTGATGCGCCAATTCCCGCGCTTGCGTTGCTTCCCCACCAAACTGTCATCGCACCGCTTGCGGCTCAATCCATCGCCAACAATGGCGACGCGAACGTCATCATTCTTGACGGCGTGACCGACTTGGTCGCCGCGAAGTCGATGGCATCCGTTTTGGCGTCGGCTCAGGTGCCCGTCCCGGTTCTGCTCGCTCTGCGCGACACCGCACTTCCCGTGATCGATGCGTCCTGGGGGATCACCGACTTCTTGATGCCGACAACGAGTCTCGCCGAGATCGACGCACGAATTCGCCTCGCGATTTCGACCCACCAGCCCGCGACGTCGACCGGCCTGTCCCACTCGGGCGTCTCGATTGATGAATCGAGTTATCAAGCGAATGTCGGCGGCCGGGCGCTCGACCTGACCTTCAAAGAGTTCGAGTTGCTGCGATTCCTCGTGGCGAACCCGGGCCGGGTGTACAGCCGCGAACAGTTGCTGTCCGAGGTGTGGGGTTACGACTACTTCGGTGGCACCCGAACGGTGGACGTCCACGTTCGACGTTTGCGCGCCAAACTGGGAGACCATGAGTCCGTCATCGGAACCGTCCGTAACGTCGGATACCGATTTGCCCCGAACGGTGGTGACGAATGAGCGACGACAACGCACATCGCGATGCGATCGACGATGACCTCGAGGACGACTGGGTAGACCCCATCCAGGGCCTCGACGCTTCGCTGCCCGAACAGCGCTATCTGGACCGTGAGTTGTCGTGGCTGTCGTTCAACCGCCGAGTACTAGAACTGGCCGAGGACCCCACCGTCCCACTTCTCGAACGCGTCAACTTCCTCGCGATCTTCGCGAACAACCTCGACGAGTTCTTCATGGTTCGAGTGGCAGGGCTCAAGCGCCGGATCGAAACGGGAATCGCAAAGCCGACAAACATCGGCCGCCTCCCCGCGGACGTTCTGCAGTCGATCCACGCGGCTGCCCAGCAACTGCAGATGCGGCACGCGACTCTGGCGCGGGACATCATCATGCCCGCTCTTCGTGACAGCAACATCGAAATCGTGACGATGTCCACCTTGAGCGAAAACGATCGCGCTCAAACGGACGAGCTCTTCTTCTCGACGATCTTCCCCGTACTGACGCCTCTCGCCGTCGACCCCGCACACCCGTTCCCCTACATCTCGGGTCTGTCGCTTAACCTCGCGGTTCGTGTCCGGAACCCGAAGTCGGGCGACGAAAACTTCGCCCGCGTCAAGGTGCCCGCGATCCTTCCCCGTTTCGTCGAACTGCGTGACAACGGTCGGGGTCAGTTGCGGTTCATCCCCCTCGAAGACCTCATCGCGAACCACCTCGCGGCGCTGTTCCCCGGCATGGAGATCCTCGATCACCACAACTTCCGCGTCACGCGAAACGAAGACCTCGAACTGGACGAGGACGAGAGCGAAAACCTCATCAAGGCACTTGAGGCTGGCCTTTCCCGTCGACGCTTCGGCGCCCCGATTCGACTCGAAATTTCTGAGGACATGGACGGCGTGACCCTGGACTTCCTCGTTCGTGAACTGGGCATGGAATCGAACGAGGTGTACCGACTTCCCGGAACCCTCGGGCTCAACGAGATGTTCCAGATTTCGGGACTTCCCCGCACTGATCTCAAGTTCCCCAAGCACGTTCCGACCACGGTGGCGCCGTTTCACTCTCACGAACCGAACACCCCGTCCGACCTGTTTGCGGCGATGCGCGACGGCGAAGTTCTCGTTCACCACCCTTACGAATCGTTTGCGACCAGCGTGCAGGCGTTCATCGAACAGGCAGCGACCGACCCCAACGTTCTCGCAATCAAACAGACGCTGTACCGCACGTCCGGTGATTCACCCATCGTCCGGTCGTTGATTACCGCGGCCGAATCGGGCAAGGCCGTTCTCGCGCTGGTCGAGGTCAAGGCGCGATTCGACGAGCGGAACAACATCTCATGGGCACGACAGCTTGAAAAGGCCGGCGTCCACGTGGTGTACGGACTGGTGGGGCTCAAGACTCACTGCAAGTTGACGCAGGTCGTGCGCCGTGAGAACAACGGTGAACTGTCGTACTACTCGCACATCGGCACGGGAAACTACAACCCCAAGACCAGTCGCATCTATGAAGACCTCGGGCTCTTCACCAATTCCCACGAGGTCGGCGCTGAACTGACTCGCTTGTTCAACGAACTGAGCGGTTACGCGATCGAAAAGAAGTTCAAGCGTCTGCTCGTCGCGCCGCGCTATTTGCGTGCCGGCCTGTTGAAACTCATTGCGCGCGAAACCGATGCAGCACTCGCTGGCGAGTCGTCGGGAATCCGTTTCAAGGTCAACTCGCTCGTCGACGAAGCACTAATTGACGCGCTGTACCGAGCAAGTCGCGCTGGCGTCCCGATCGACGTCAGTGTTCGCGGGATTTGTTCGCTCATCCCCGGAGTCCCCGGTCTTTCCGAAAACATTCGCGTGCGAAGCGTGCTCGGGCGATACCTCGAACACTCGCGCATCTACGCCTTCCACAACGGCGGGCGCCAGGCGGTGTACATCGGAAGCTCTGACCTCATGCACCGCAACCTGGACCGCCGTGTCGAGGTGCTCGTGCGACTTGAAGCCGAGGAACACCTCGCTCGCATCTCGCGCCTTTTCGATCTCCACATGTCCGACGAAGCGTCATCGTGGATACTGACCAGTGAGGGACACTGGGACCGGCACACGTCACACGGCGAACCGTTGATGGACGTGCAAAACACGATGATGAAGGAAGCGGAAGTGCGCAACAAGAACGGAACCTCGCGCTGATGGCACACGACACGGTTTATGCCGCTGGCGCAGTTTTGTGGAAGGTCGTCGACAAGGAACTCAAGATCCTCGTCGTGCACCGCACGCAGCACAAAGACATTTCGATTCCCAAGGGAAAGGTCGACCCGGGCGAGACGTTGCCCGAGACGGCAGTTCGCGAGATTCGCGAAGAGACGGGGCTGCGCGTCGGACTTGGCCCTTTCCTGGGGATGGTCGACTACGTCATGCCCAACAACGGCAAGCGTAAAGAAGTTCACTATTGGACGGCGGAAGTTGACCCGACCGCCGCAGAGCGTTCCCCGTTCAAGTCCAACAACGAGATTTATGCGCTCGAGTGGATGACCATTCCGGTTGCCCGCGAAAAACTGTCCTATTCGCACGATGTCGGGCTGGTCAATGCGTTCGCGGACATGCACGCCGCACAACTGGCGCACACGTTCCCGATCGTCATCGTCCGACACGGCAAGGCAGTCCCCGCGACGAGCTGGGACGGTCCTGATTCGCAGCGACCCCTGCTGCACCGCGGGCAAGACCAGGCGCGTAACATCGCCGGGGGCCTCGCCGCCTACCAGCCCGAGGGAATCTACACGTCGACGGCCACGCGCTGCATCCAGACCATCACGCCGCTTGCAACGAAGTCGGGCGTTCGCGTCAAGGAGTCGACGAAGCTCTCGCAAGAGCGCTGGTCGGCAGACGGTGACAACGCCCGCGCCGTGATCGAGCGTCGACTCGACAAGGGCAAGGCGGTTGTTCTGTGTTCGCACGGGCCGGTCATCCCACAACTCGTTTCGGAACTCGTCGCACAGACCGGTGCTGACGTCGATTCGGCAATCCGTCGTGCGGCGTCCCCCAGCACGGGCGACTTTTCCGTATTCCACATCGCGAACACAGCGAACGGACCACACATCGTCTCAGTCGAATACCACGAAGCCCCGTAGGGTGTCGGGCCGCGGGTTACGCCTCTCGGCACGTGGCCACTCTCAGCGGCGGTTTAAGTTGGGACCCGGGGTATCCGCGCGACCCGACACAGTTAGTGTAACCACCGCGGCTTGGGCTTTATTCCCTTTAGAGCAACTGGCCTGAGCGGTCGAGTTTTGCACACGCGGCGAGGTCAGTCGCGAAGTCGGTGAGGGTGAGTGCGCGCTGCAGAAGCGCGCTGTTTCCCAATTCGGATTGTCCGACAATGTCCGTGACTCCACGTGCTTCGATTCGGCAATAGGCGGCGGCTCGATCGAGCGCGTCACCGATGTCACCGCGGAATGCTCCGTGCAGGATTTCATCCGCGAGCACTCGAATATCAGCAGGGCTGGTCGGCTGAGGCGCACCGGCGACAACGACGTCGGCGGTTGCCTCGAGTGCGGCGCCGGCGTCGTAGGCACTCGCGGCAAAGGATTCATCCGCGACGATGCTCGCGTGAATTACATACAAGCGCCACAGCGCACCAGGCAGGGAGTGTGCCGGAGCTGCTGACCACAATTCGGCTAGTTCACCAACACCATGATCCGACGTGTACGCAAGTAGGCGTTCGAGAACAGCGGGGTCATCGGACTCGCGAATTCGGCGAACCAATGCGGTGGCAGTGTCGTGTGCGATTTGCAGGGAGACCGCTGGGTCGACGCCGCTCGCATACCGATCGAACACGTGCGATTCGACGGGTGCGGGTCTGCGCGGGCGGTTCGTCATATTTCAACCGTAGATGCTCTGGCACAAGCAGGCGTACTCTTCAGGTATGACACGTTCTTCAACAATTCGCTTCTGGGTTTACATCGCACTTGCCGTCGCAGGTTTAGTGACCGCTTGGGTGTTCAACGGACTCGCCGTCATGAACCGCGAGGATTACGGCGCCGCGTGGACCGGTTCCGCCGTCGATATGGTCCTCACCGCCGACCTGTCGATTGTTGCCATCGCGTCGGTCGTGTTCATGATCACCGAGGCGCGTCGCGTCGGCGTCAAGCGTGTGTGGCTTTACATCCTGTTGTCAGGATTCACCGCGATGGCGTTCACCTTCCCGCTGTTCCTCGCGATGCGCGAGAGACGTATCGGACTTACAGCCAGCGGTACTGATCCCTCAATCTGAGTTGAGTGAACTTCACCCAACCGCGTGAATGCCCCGATTGTTTCACCTGAACCCAATTTCGGTCGCTGTAGTAAGCCTTCAGCTTGGTGCCCACCGGAACGGTGTATAGGACCCGACCGCCAGGCGTTGCACGGACCGACAGCGACGTTGCCGCCGCATATTGGTAGGCAGTGAAGCTCGCGGGCGTTGTAACGGCTTCGCCTTGAAGTGCCTCGTACACAATTCGAGAAATGTGCGCGACGGCAGCCTTGGTGGCTTCATTACGACCGTAGACAGCAATGACGTAAGTGGATTGTGGTCCACGGACGATTGCCGCGTCAGACTGTGTCCACCCTGACGAGACCCACAGCTCGCCGCCCTTGTTCTCAACTCGAACCCCAGCAGGGACTCCCAGATTGATTCGAGTTCGCCACACCTGGTCCTTGAGCAGTTGGTGGAAATACGTCGTAGACGCGGGCGAAAGCAAGGTGCCTGCTTCGAGTCGACTGAGCAATAACGTTGTGTCCGCTGCCGAGGTGCGCTTGGTTTTATATGCGCCAGCGGCCGTCAATTTGATGTAGGTGTCTGGATAACCGGACGCTGCAAAAAGTGTGTTAAGTGTGCGATTGCCCAATGCAGAGCGAATGTCGGCCGAACACTTATTGTCCGAAATCGTGATCATCAACTTGATGCAGCGATCCCACGTCAGTCCGTTCGGCATAGTTTGCGACAGCCGAAGCGAGCCAAGGTCTACTCGGCGCAGCGCTGCCCACGCATAAAACAACTTGATAACCGAAGCTGGTTCGATTCGAAGATGTTCGCCAACGCCGACGGTAACGCCGCCGTCACCAAGTTCACGAACACTCACGGTGTAGTCGGACGCCAGGGTGTCCGTGTACGTGGTGATTTCGGCGGCAAGGTCGGAAGCTTCCGTCGCAGACGCACCGGGTCCCGCTGCCAGCGTCGCCGTCGCGGCAAGGACGACCGACACGACGAATCGGATTAGCCTCACCACGAGTTGCATTTCTTCATTATCGGTCCATGTCGGCTGTCGGGATTGCGCCGATTCGCTTCAAGCGCGCGATGGCGGCGTCCTCGATCGGGCTTTCCGGGCCAATCGCCCACCGAATCAGCCGCAGGGTCGCGCGGGTCGCCGGCATGACAAACCACGCGGGTGGCGCCGAAAGCCCCAGCATCTGTCGGAAGTCGGGCCTCAACGAGACGACGGCGGCATGGAAGAACAAGCGGTAGACGGGCCTGGCCAACAACGGGAGTGGTGGGCGCCGGATGAAGTCAACAATCCGAAGAGTATCGTCGGACACCGTCACGACCTTGGTCGTCACCATGTCGTCAATGAACGCGTCAACATCGGCGCGCGAGCGGGGCGTTTCGGCAAGTCCCAGCGGGCTGACAGCGGCACCCCATTGAGCGACATAGTTGTCGGCACCGGACGTGTTGTCGCCTGCGGGAATCGGCGTCGCGGTGTACATCTCGTGTGCGACAAGGAACGATTCCATAAACGCAACGTGCACCCACAACAACAAGGACGTGTCGTGGGCCGAATACGCGGATTCTGTTCCGTCCGCCTTGGTGTACTCGCCGTTCACCCGATCGTGCAAACGATTGACCCGGTGCGCTTCCCCTGCCACCGCGTCCTTGCCCGCAAAAGTGGTGACCGTCAGCCACCGAATTGTTCCGGCCAATCGGCCGAGCGGGTCCTTTTCGTATCGGGAATGGTCGCGAACGCCAGCGAGTGAACCCGGGTGAAGTGCTTGAACGAGCAGCGCGCGAATCCCGCCGACCAGAGTTCCGAAGTCACGGTGCACCACCCACGGTGCATCCGTCGGCATGAACAAACCACGATCTTCGCCCTTCGCGACAACGCCAAGCCACGGAGGGTTGCCGTCCGTCGCCCCCGACAGCAACTTGCGGAAGCGGATCGACAGCGCCTCCTGCCACGCGGTGTTCTTCGTCATCTCGTCCAGCCTAAAGCGCGACGGGCGTTGGCTAGAATGGGTGCTTCAAGGGCCTCTAGCTCAGTTGGTAGAGCAACGGACTTTTAATCCGTGGGTCGTCGGTTCGAGCCCGACGGGGCCTACTTCCCTCAAGCCTCACTCGACGTCGATGAATGAAAACGCCACCATGTGGCAAATCGCCATGTGTGCGTCCTCGATTCGACCCATGTGTTGTTCAGCGACGTTGATGTGCAGAGTGGCTTCCTTTCCGAGCTCTCCGCCATCACGGCCAGTAAATGCGACGGCATGCGCTCCACGCGTTTTTGCGAAGCGAAGTGCTCGAATGACGTTGACAGAGTTTCCTGATCCGCTAATCGCGACGACAATGTCTCCCGGGTTGAGGAAGTTACGTAATTGCTCTTCGAACACGATGTCGTATGAGACATCGTTGCTGTAGGCAGAAATCGTTGACGTCGCATCTGTGAGGGCAACGACTCTGAACCTTAGATCTTTTTCGTAGCTCGCGCCTTTCAGCAGGTCAGTTGCGAAGTGAGATGCTGTCGCCGCACTTCCTCCGTTCCCACAGGTATAGATTGTGTTTCCGTTGGTGCGAGCTTCAACAAAGAGGATTCTCAACTCGTCTAGGCGTGTGCGGTCTACCGTTCCCATTGCCCGAACAAGGGCGTCGTGGTAGTCATCGAAATAGTTCACGCGTCAATTCCCTTGCTCCTCGGTGGACTCCGTCACCGTCGAAAACGGTTGTGCAAATTCGTGGGGTCAGGTGCCCCCAACTGGCGAGTTCTAGTCTCAGGCTATCGCTCAAGGCATCCGTGAGCCTGGCCCCAACGCGGGACACGCCCCCACCCAGCACGACAACTCCGGGGTTGTACAGCAATACCGCGGTCGCAAGACCCCTTGCAAATGTCCGCGCGTAGTCGCCAAGAAAATGGTCGTCCGCGAGCAAGTCCGCTGCAGGTTTACCGTGATCGTGCTCGAGCCAATAGCCACTGCACATGCGCTCGAGGCAACCGGCACGACCACATTCACATAACCGAGTGTCGTCCGACACGCGAATGTGCCCGAGTTCACCAGCATCGTTAGAAACGCCTCTTAACAACTTTCCGTCGCTGATTACCCCCGCCCCGATGCCGGTCGAAACGGTCACGTAGATGAGATCGCTCGTCTCGTGATTCCCCAGAGCAAATTCGGCAAGTGCGCCAATATTTCCGTCGTTGTCCACCGCCACAGGGAGGTTGAAGGCCTTTTCAGCCCAGTCCTCAAAGTTGAATCCTTCCCATCCCGACACATGGACAGAGCGCTTCACGATTGAACTCCCGAAATCCACTGGGCCGCCAAAACAGACGCCAACAGCATTTACCGAAAGGAGTGGATCACCAGAGTGCTTCGCATAAAACTGCTCAACGAGAAAGAGGTTTTCAACAGAACCTTGCGTCGGCCACGATTCAAGGACAGCTACGCCATCATCCCCGGTGATCGCCGCGGCGCACTTTGTTCCGCCGATATCGACTGTCAAAGTCTGGTTCATTGTCAAAAATGCTCCTTCGCTGACGTAGTCCCACTGTAAAGGCGGGAACTCACGCATGACGCCATATCGGTCGGTGATGGTGTGAACATCGTTGTTTCCTTGGCGGTATTCCTCAATTCGCAAGCAATGGGGAAATGACAAGTGCCGCGCACACCACGGCACAAACCACGAGTACGGCGGCGAGTATTTGTGAGCGCCGCTTGCCGAGCGAAACGGCAAGTCCGCCAAAGCCGGATTCCCGGTCGATGGCGATGTCGGGAATCGCGTTGAGCAAGTGTGCGGTCACACCGACGAGAACACTGAGGACCGTCACCGGTGCCGATGGCCACAACGCGAGAGACACAGCTTGGGCGATAAAGACTGGCATCAGGGCGAAGGACACAGCGTAGGGAGCCCACGACCACGCGGTTCTGGCGAACACAAAGTTGTACATCAGTGCGCTGGCAACCGCGACAATGTGCGCAATTCCTCCAACCCAGCCTGCCGCGACGAACGAGAACGGAACGGCGAGAACGGCGGCGATCACAATCGGACGTCGAAGTTCATCGGGCCGAACTTCGCCGCGCACCGTTGGCTTGTTGCGACGTCCCAACGCCAGGTCGGCCTCGGCGTCATGCACGTCGTTCGTCCAACCAACGGTGGCCTGTCCAGCCGCACTCGCGAGAAGCACGAACACGATGTTCCACCACGAACCGCCGAACAGGGCTGTCGACAGAGTCATAAGAACCACCATCGCCAGCGCTTGCGGGAAGTGCGTCGCCGAAACGAAGGCCCGGAAGCGGATGCCCCGTGAGGACTCGTTTGTCACATTCGCAGACTAACAGCGCGCTCTGACGTCGCAAGTGCCGACGTATTCGGGGCATACCGTCATGGCACAATTGACGAATGACCGAAAAAGAGCTTCTCGACCTGTGGAATCGCGCGCGCATGCAGTTGATCGTGGCGCAGTTTGCCCCCACCTTCCTCCTGATCACGACGGTCGGGCTGGTCCCCTCCATTCGTGATGCAGGGCCCGTCGTGTCGGCAGCAGCGTGGGGCATTTTGCTTGCGTCGGGCATCCTCGGTGCACTCGTTGAGTTCTCGGCCGCGCACGAAGGTCAAGCAGTCGCACAGGACCTTGCCGCACTAAAGGTTCGAAGTGCCATCTCTGAGCGCATCATCCGCTCCGCCCGCTGGCTCCACGTCGCCAAATACGTCACGCCGACGATTTTCGTCGGTATTTTCGTTGCCGTGACGGTCGCGTTAGTCCCCGCCGCCTAATTCACTTTCGCAGCGACGCGTCCCGCCGTTGATAGGCGTAGAGAACGAGCACCACGAGCGACAGATACGCCGCCTGTTGCGTGACGACGACCCGTTCCCAGAAGCCGACTGCGGTTTGGTCCGGTTCGGTCCACGTCAGGAGGAACCAGACGGCCAACACGGTCTGCCCGACGGTGGCCAGAATCGACGCGGTGGGCCGAATGATCCACGGCGCATCTTTTCGGAATCGCATCGCCAACAGTGGCCACCCTGCACACAGGACAAACGACGTGATGGCGAAGATGCGGTGGGGAATCGAATACCCGACCAAGGGGGTTGGGAAAATCGTCAAACCGTATGTCGCGAGTCCCGCGAGTACGAGGGCGATTCGGCCGGGTAGAGCGAACGGTCGAACCGCGAGACCAGCAACGATGGTCAGAGTGCCCCCGAGGATGAAGAATGCCGACATGACGGTGGCGACGGGCGATTCCGGCGCGGCCAGGTCGCTGATTGTCTGCCGAATTGGGTCGTAGCCATCCCACAGAGAGCCGGCGAGCAACCAGCCGCCGACTGACTGAATCGGCCCGATTACGGCCGCAACGACGGCGACAATGCCCACTGGGTTCATGGTGTTGAGCGTATCGCTAAGGGTTCACCGTTGGGAGAGTCTCGTGCGACGAATTTCGCCGACTAGCCGAGCGCTGCCCACGTGCGCGCTCCTACGACACCGTCTGCTGTGAGACCCTTTGACTTTTGGAAGGCGATGACGGCCTTTCGCGTGTTGGTGCCAAAGATTCCGTCCGCGGTCAACCTGAGTTTGGTCTGCAGGTAACGCACATCTGCTCCACGCGATCCCAATCGGATGGTTGGGCGCGTAACCGGCGCTGCGGTGGTCAATGTGCCGCTGGCAAATCGCTGGGTCCACACTCCGCCAGACAAGGTGGGTGCAGCAATGGGATAACCATAGGTTCCGCTCGGTCCTCCTGCAGCGAGATACTTCGCGCGAATCCCAGCAGGTTGCCCAAAGACACCGGCTGGGCTCGAGATGATTGCACCGCCAGTGAATGCCACCACGGAACCCGCGACGCTTTGGGCGTTGGTCACAGCCTGCGCTGCAACAGTGGGGAACCCGAGGTAGGACGTCGCTCCGCCCGCAGCGGTCCAGACAGTTGACATCGCGGTGGGCACGAGGATCCCATTGCTGTGTGCGGTAGAGCCGAAGAGAATACCCGCGGTGAATGCCTGGTACCGGTTGGCCCCGGATAGTTGAGTCGCGCCCGCTGGCCAACCAGCTGCGTTTTGCCCGACAGCTGTCAACGCAGGCAGGAGCGAGTTGGCCACGATCCAGGCGGCCGAGCCCGTCTTTTCAAACGCGACACCGTTTTGGAAGGTCTGCTTTGCGCCATTTCCAAGAGAAGTTGTCGTGACGTTTTGTCGCGCCGCGGTGGGAAGGCCCCAACCCGATGCGACCCCACCGGCTGCGTGGAAGGCGTCCCCGATCGCGCCGGTCACGGCGGTCAATTGCCCTGCGGAGTTCGTCACGATGAGACCGTTGTCGAACATTTGGTCTACTTTTGTCGTCGACGTGCGGGCGGCTGACGCGGGCCAACCCAACGAGCCACTCGGTCCGCCCTGTGCCAGGTAGAAATCGTTCATTGTTGTGCTCAGCGTGAAGGTAGCGCCGTTGGGTGCTTGATAGATGTACCCGTTGGTGAAGCGCTGACGATAACCAGTACCGCCTGCCGCGATGGTTTCTTGTGCGCCGACAATTGCGCCCAGCGGTCCATCAGGCCCGCCTGAGTTCTTGTACGCGGCGCCAATCGCGCCGAATGAGACCTGGAGGCTTCCCATGAAGGGAAGGGTGACAACGCCTGTTTGGTAGTTGATGACGCAGTTGTTCGTCGTTTCCGAGCAGTTTGTCTCTGAAACTACCGATCCGAGTGCTGTCTTCGTCGCGGCGGGAAGTGCGGCAACGCGGGAATACAGTTCTTCCTTCAGGTTGAACCACGAGTTGTAGTTGCGCCAGAAGTTTCGATTTCCGTAGGACGAGCATCGGTCACCAGTCCCCCACAGGTTACCGAGGGCCGCCGAGTTGGGTACGTAAGGCGTGTAAATGTAGAGAGCGTGGGTTGCCTTGTTGGCGATGTACACAGCCTTTTTGCCGCAGGTCGGCGGATTATCGAACGAGTTGGGGTGGTACCCAATGTTGACTGTCGTACCGACCTTCTTTGAACCCCAGAACGAAGAATTCGGGTCGGTATAGCGCTTGAATTGCGATGCGGCACCGTAAACCTGGTTGTAGAAACCGAAATACAACGCGTCACACGGAGCAGTGTCGGGGCAACCGTAGCCCATCGCGATTTTCAGCTTCGTTGCGCTGGGCGCTGTCGACGTGACAAGCCCCTGTTCCTTTTGCAACGTCGCAAGGATGACCTTGGCGCTGATGTGACAGGCCTTTTGCACCTTGTAGATGATTCGCGCAGCCGGCTCTTGTGCCGCGCCCACGTACTTGCTGCACAAAGCCGATGCTCCGTTGACCATCGTCGCTTCACGCGTGAACGTGTCCATCTTGTAGACATTGAGGCAGCGCGAGTTCTCACAGGTGCCAATCTTGGACTGCAAGAACGCCTGAATTTGTGCCTCGGTGAGGGCGTTTTCGTCGAAGAACTGGGCGTCAGAGATGATCGCACTCGGGTTGAAGTCAGCCGCATCGAGGGTGTACGCCTGTGCTGGGACGGGAACAAAAATGCTCATGACAAGCGCCAACAGTGTGGGCACACTGAAGAAGAACGCACGCTTGGAGTTCACGAAACACGCCCCTTTCGGCTTTTCCATTGTAACCGCGGGGGTTTGTGGAACGCGGGAAGAGAAGTCGTCTTTACCGTCTCTTGGCCGATTCTTAGACGTTTGGAGCCGAAAGTGTTCTAGTCGTCGTCATCCACCGTGATGACATACGTTGCGTTTCTCGCGATTCGCTTGTCGTGGTGCTGGCGCAAGCGCGGGCGAACCTGACCACCGCGGCGGTCATCACCCGGCAGGGGCTTGCGGTCGAAGGGATTGAACTTCTCCGCCGATTCGAGTCGCCACGGGACGAGCGTGACCATCACGCCTCGCACGTACAACAGGCGCTTGCTCATGCGGTTGGCGCGGTGATTGTGGAAGACGTGCTCCCACCAGTGTCCGACGATGTACTTGGGCATGTAGACCGAGATTCTCTCTCGACCGTGCTTGCGCCGGTGGTCCTCCAAGTACTCGATGAGAGGCGCCGAGAACTCACGGAAAGGCGATTCAATAATCTTGAGCGGCACCTTAACGCCGTACTTCTTCCACTCAGCCTTGAACGCTTCCGCTCGCGCGGGGTCGACTGCGACGTGTACCGCGTCAAGTCGTGAATGCTTGCTCGACAAGGCGTAGTCGAGAGCCTTGAGTTGCGGCTTGTTGAGTTTGTCCATCAGAACGACTGCGTAATCGCCGCTCGACCCGTACTCAGTTGACTCGTCGAGCGCGATCTCGTTCTCGATCGTCTTGTAATAGCGTGCGGTATTCCACATGACCCAATACAGCGGAATCGCAATCGCGAAGACCATCCACGCACCCTCCGTGAATTTAGTCACGGTGACAATGGCAAGGACAACTCCGGTCATGGTGGCGCCAATTCCGTTGATGACGCGGCCGCTGCGCGCCTCGCGTGGGTCGATGCTTCCATCAGCAAGTCCACGCTTCCAGTGACGCAACATGCCGATCTGCCCAACCGTAAATGAAGTGAAGACGCCAAGGACGTATAGCTGGATAAGGCGAGTGACATCGGCCTGGAAGATGAGAATCATGACAAGAGCCGCAGCGGCGAGCGACAACATGCCGTTTGAATAAACCAGGCGGTCACCACGCGTAAGCAACGACTTCGGAGCGTAGGAGTCCTTGGCCAAAACCGACGACAACAGCGGGAATCCGTTGAACGCCGTGTTTGCCGCGAGCAACAAGATTGCCGCGGTGGCCGCTTGCAGCACGAAGAACATGACCGCTCCGTTGCCGAAGATTGCGACACCAAGCTGAGCGATGACCGAAAGCTGCGGTCCCGTCGAGAATGTTGCAAGGTCGGCGCCGTGAAGCTGAAGTTCGGGGTCTTCGATGTATTGCACACCCGTTGCCAACGCAAAGAACACGATTCCCGCAAACATCGAGACCGCGGTGATTCCCATCCACGTCATCGTGATCTGAGCGTTCTTGACCTTCGGTTCGCGGAACGCCGGAACACCGTTTGCGATCGCCTCGACACCGGTCAATGCGGCAGAACCTGAAGCGAACGCGCGAAGGAGGAGGAAGACAAGCAGTAGTGGCGCCGTTTCCAGTTGTTGTTCGACCATGACGTCGTACCCCGCGCTGGGCGCCGAAAGGTCTTCACCAAGGACGAACATGCGATAAAACCCGGTCGCCAACATCGTGAATATCGAGGCGATGAAGATGTAGGTGGGAAGTGCAAAAGCGACGCCGGACTCACGAACTCCGCGCAGGTTTACCGCGAGCAGAATCAGAATGAACCCGACGGCTACCTCGATCCGATAGGGGTCAAGAGCAGGGAACGCTGAAATGAGGTTGTCAGTACCCGATGCGATTGATACCGCGACGGTCATGACGTAATCAATGAGGAGCGCGCACGCAACGATAAGAGAAGCGCGTTGCCCGAGGTTCACCTTTGCGACCTCGTAGTCACCGCCACCCGAGGGGTAGGCCTTGATGACCTTGCGGTAACTGAGAACGACGATGGAGAGCAGCGCGACGACTACCGCGGCAATCCACGGGGCAAAAATCAGCGTCGAAATTCCACCGACTGCGCCAAGAGTCAAAATCATGATGAGCTCTTGCGGGCCGTACGCCACGGACGAGAGCGGGTCGCTAGCGAAAATCGGGAGAGCGATTCGCTTTCGCAGCAGTTCACCCTCAAGTTTGCGGGTCGACAGCTTCTTGCCGAGAATGATGCGCTTCCCGTTCAGTTTTTCGTTCACGATTGGCAATCCTAGACCTAACCGGGCGCGCAATTCCGCGTAGAGTGACAAGGTGAATTTGGCTAAGTTCGTGCGAGGGATGCCCCCGACGCGCATGATTGCGATTGCCTTCACGATTGTCGTTCTGGTCGGTGCGATTTTGCTCATGTTGCCCATCGCGAGTGCGACGAATCAGCCGCTCAACTTTTTCGATGCTTTGTTTACCTCGGTATCAGCGGTCACCGTCACAGGGCTCTCCACAATCGATGTCTCGACGTCCTTCTCGATGTTCGGCCACGTCGTCATTGCGATGTTGATTGAAGTCGGCGGATTCGGGATCGTCGGTTTCGCCGCTCTCATGGGCTTGCTTTTGGAGGGGCGACTGTCACTTCGCAACCGAATGATGACGTCGTCCGAGTCGGCCCTTGGCCCGAGCGCGCGGGACGTCAAGGGACTGCTTCGCAGCATCGCCGTATTCATGATCGGCTTCCAAGCGGTGCTCTTTGTCATCTTGTTTGTTCGGTTTATCCAGCAATACGGATACTCGTTTAGTGAAGCCCTCGGTCACGGTCTATTTCACGCCGTCTCGTCCTTCAACAATGCAGGGTTTGCGCTGTACGCCGACAGCATGATGCGCTTCGCCCAAGACCCGTTTGTCATGATTCCAATAGTCGTGGTCGTTTTCCTGGCGACTCTTGGCTTCCCTGTTCTCGTTGAGATTCGCGAGCGCCTCATTCATGCGATTCGTCGCTGGAAGAACCCTCAAATTGGCCACCACATCCCCCGGCAGTGGTCGCTGAACAGCCGCATCATCATCTGGGCGAGCATCATCCTGAGCGTCCTCGGGGCTGTGTTTATCGCGGCTCTCGAATGGAACAATCCGGCCACACTTGGCCCGGAAAGTGTCATCGACAAGATCACGAACTCCCTTTTCGCCGGGCTCATGCCTCGTTCTGCGGGCTTCAATTCGGTCGATACCACAGCGATGACTCCCACCACGTGGCTCGGCATGGAGATCCTCATGTTTATCGGTGGCGCGAGCGCGTCCACCGCTGGCGGAATCAAGATCGGCACCTTCGTCGTTCTTGTTGCCGTGGTCGTCGCAGAAGTTCGTGGTGAAGCCGCTGTCAACATCGGCAACCGTCGACTTCCCCGGTCGATGCAACGCCAAGCGCTCTCGATTGTTGCCATAACGGCGTCGGTCGTGATCGCGGCCACGATGTACATGCATCTCACAACCGATTACACGCTTGACAAAATTTTGTTTGAGGTAATTTCCGCGACGGGAACAGTTGGGCTCAGCTCTGGGATCACCGCGTCGCTGCCCGACCACGTCAAGGTGCTTTTTTCGTTGCTCATGCTTTTCGGTCGACTTGGTCCAATCGTTGTCGCAACGTCACTTGCGCTCCGAAAGACGCAACGTCACTTTGAGTACCCTCGCGAGCGCCCGCTGATCGGCTAATCGCTTTACAGTTAAGCCAAAGGAGTTACAGAACATGGCACGAAACACACCGTCGGGTAAGCGTCGAAGCTTTCATTCCGCCAACGTTGCAATCATCGGCCTGGGCCGCTTTGGTGCGGCAATGGCACTGGAGCTCATTGAATCGGGTCACCAAGTCTTAGGCATCGATGCCGACGAGCGACTCGTACAGGCAATGGCCGGTCAGCTCACTCACGTTGTCACGGCGGACACGACCGATGAAGAGACACTACGTGAGCTGGGGCTACAGGACATGGACAGCGCTGTTGTCGCGATCGGCGCCGACCTAGAGGCCAGCATTTTGACGGTGTCCCTTTTGCTCCAGATGGGCGTCCGCCAGGTGTGGGCCAAAGCCAACTCGGCCTCGCACGGGAAAATCCTTGAACAACTTGGTGTCGAACACGTCATTTTCCCCGAACGTGAAATGGGACGCCGCGTTGCGCACATGGTCTCTGGCGAATCACTGGACTACGTCCACATCGACGACGACTTTGTCATGGTCAAGACTTTTGTTCCCGAGCAGTTCGACGGACAAACCCTCGCAGAAGCGAAGATTCGCGCCGAATTCTCGGTCACAGTTGTGGCGACATCTGCCGGGGACGGCAACTACCAGCCTGCGTTCCCCGAAACAATCCTCCACAAGGGTGAACAGATCGTGCTCGCCGGCCGCAAAAAGGATTTGACCGAGTTCTCCCAGTTGGTCTAAATCTGGCTCTTGAGTTTGGCGACATCTCCCGCACCAAAGCCGCAACATCCGCCGATAAGCCTCGCTCCGCTGTCGATCCAGTCGGCGAGGTGCTCTTCGGTGATGTTGTGCCCGTCACCAACCCACGAATCGGTTGCAGCATCCCAGTCACGACCGTGATTCGGATACACGACATAGGGAATCGGTGAATCCACGGATCGCAGGGTTTCGCTGATGAATTCAACCGACGAACAGTTGATGCCGACGGCAAGGGCCGACTCGGCGTCAGCAACCCGTGCCACAACTTCCGTCCATGGCGCACCGCCAGCAATTCGGCCAGCCTTGGACACGGTCGACGACACCCAGAAGGGCATCTCTGAGTCTCGCTCGGCCAGCAATCGAAGAATGACGTCGATTTCCTGCAATTCCGGCTGGGTTTCGATGGCCAACAGGTCGGGCTCGGTTTCGAGCAGGAGGTCAAGTCGGCGTGCGTGGAAATCGCGCAGAACCGCGTCCGTCACTCCATAACCGCCTCGAAATTCAGAACCGTCGGCGAGAGAAGCGCCATAGGGGCCAACGCACGCAGCGACGAGGGTGCCTTCCGCCGCCGCCATCCGGGCGGCCGTCGTCGAATTCCTCAGTGCCGTGACAGTGTCATCGTCGTCCCAGCCCGCCTGACGTCCGCCGTCGAATGACAATTGATACGCCCCAGTGATGAGGACGTCGGCACCAGCATCGACAAAGTCGCGGTGTGCCTGAACCACGACGCCTGGGTCGCGAAGCAAGAGTTCGCCCGTCCACAGAACCCCGCCAACTCGGTGGCCGCGGTTTTCGAGCGCAGTCGAAAGCCCCCCATCAAGCAGAAGTATCGGGTCCTCGGTTGTCATGACTCCACCCTATGAAACAACGGAGGCGCCCGGTTTCCCGAGCGCCTCCGCGATGTAATGATTCGTTACGACACCATGTCGCGAACGATCTCCTTGTTCTCTGACTTGATCGCAGCGGCAACGACGTAACCGATGACGGCCGCGATGAAGGGCGACAGAACGAGGAACCAGCCGAGTTCGTTGAGCTGCCATGCGCTTTCGGGCAACGACGGGTCAACTCCCTCGGGGACGGTGCCTGCGAGCAGGTTGAATCGGCTCATGACCAGGTAGACGCCGCCCGCAAGAAGAACTGCCGATGCGAGGGGTGCGATGGTGGTCTTCCAGAGCGAACCGCCGCCTTCCTTGCGGAAGTGGTTGAATATCGCGACCGAGACGAGCACCTCGACGAGCATGACGGCGACCGCGGTGATCGACGACATCCAGAAGAAGAGGTTGAGCACGGGGTCGAGTCCGGCGATTGCGAACGTCGCCATGACGAGCATCGCGAGGGCCGAGGTGGCGTAGACACCGAAGTGAGGTGCGCCACGACCGTTGACGGTTCCGAATGCCTTGCCAAGGACTCCGCCGCGACCCATCGCGAAGAAGTAGCGAGCAGACGCGTTCTGGAATGCGAGCAAGCCGGCGAAGAGGCTCGAGATCACGAGAAGTTCCATGATTCCGACCAGGTCGGGGCTGACATAGGTAGCCGCGAGGTCGAAGAGCATTCCGGCGGGGTTCGCCAAGGGTGCTCCGTCAATCGCGGTGACGTTGAGAATTGCGGCAACGAGTGCGGGCATTTCTCCGCCAGCACCGTCATCGACCATTCCGGTTCCGTAGCCCGTGACCATGGCCAGCGAGACGATCGCAAACAGTCCGGTGATGATTCCGATTGCCCAATAGGTTGCCAGCGGAACGGTGCGCTTGGGGTCGGTCGATTCCTCACCGTAGATTGCGGTTGCTTCGAATCCGATGAAGGACGCGAAAGCGAAGGCGATTGCGATACCGGCAGCACCGGTGATTCCACCAGCGAGGATTGCGTTGGGGTCGAACGACGCTGCGAGGTTCACGCCACCGTCGGGTCCGCCGTCGATGAGAATTGCACCGGCGACGGTGAGCAGCGACAGGACCTCGAGGATCAGGAACACCCCGAGCACCTTGGCCCCGATGTCAACGGACAGCAGCGACAGCGCGGTGACGATGACCCAGGCGAGGCCTGACCAGACGAGCCAGTGCATGTCGATGCCGAGTCCGGCCATCGTTCCAGCCACGATTCCACCGAAGAAGCCGTAAATGGCGAGCTGGATGGTGACGTAGGCGAGGATCGAGGTGAACGCAGACGCAACACCCATGTTCGTGCCGAGTCCGCGGCCGACGTACGCGAAGAACGCGCCCGTGTTGGTGACCTTGTGGCTCATCGCGGCGTAACCGACGCTGAAGAGCAAGAGGGTGAGACCGACCGCGAGGTAGGTTCCGGGGACTGCTGCGCCGTTTCCGACGAGCATGGCGACCGGGACAGCCCCGGTCATTCCCACGAGTGGCGCCGAAGCGGCGACCACGAAGAAGACGATTCCGAATACCCCGAGGCGCCCCTTGCGCAGAGTGGTATCGGACTTGGATTCAGTTGCCATTAGTTGATCTCCTCATTGAGTTCGACAAAATAATCGTTCATACCCGAACGACCTACCCCTAGAGTGTCGAATTTTCTCGTCGAGGTCAAGCGTTTCGCACGATTCTCGCAAAACGGATTGGTCAGAAAATTTGTCGCGCTCGGCACTTTATTCGGATACGAATGATTGATACGGTAGCCACATGACTGAATTGCACGGATTCTTCCCGCCCTTGACCCCCACCGGCAAGAGCACGCTCATGCCGAAGATGCCGTGGTACTACTCGGGGACGTTGCTCACCGTCGAGTACCGCACGGATCCGGCGAACGTTCGCGCGATTCTGCCAGCCGAACTCGAACTCGCCGACGAGGACCCGGGCGCCGTCGCGTTCATTTGGGCCGACTGGCAGTCGTGCAGCGAGGGCGGCGCGGAGTTGCTTGACCCCGTTCGCTCGCAGTACCTCGAAGCCTTCGTCGTCGTCCGATGCAAGTACGAGGGCGTCACGTACAGCCGTTGCGTCGCCATTTGGGTCACGAAGGACTTTGCCATCGCGCGCGGGTGGTTCCAGGGCTACCCCAAGAAGCTCGGCAACATCGCCGTCACTCGAATCTTCAACCACGGCAAGGCGACCCCGCGACTGGAGAACGGCGCGAAGCTGGGCGCCAGTGTGGCGGCGTACGACCACCGTCTGGCGTCCGCCGTCGTGACCCTGCGCGAGCCGGCAGAGACGAATGGCTTCGTCAACGGGCACAAGATGTTGCACTCGCGTTTCATGCCGTCGATTACTCCCGGACTCGGGAACTCTCTCGACCAGCTCATCGCGATGGGCGGGGTCGACGCCGATCTCGGACAGCCGTGGAAGGGCGACGCGGAACTGCACTTGTCCGACTCGCAGTGGGACGAACTTGATTCGATTCTCCCCGTCGACGAAATCATCGCGGGGTACTACCGTGAGGTCGGCGTGACCTTCAACGGTGGTGCACTGATCACCGACAACTCGAACCCGTCGATTTAGCGCCTCCATACAACGACTGCGGCCCCCGATTCGTCGGGGGCCGCAGTCGTTGAGGTCGGTTTAGAAGTCCTCGATGTATTCGTCGAGTTCCCACTGGGTGACGACACGGTCGTCCGCTGCGCCGTGCGCCTCGGAGTACCGCGACACCTCGTCGCGCTTCATCGCGAGGAAGACGCCGACGAGTTCGGGGGCGAGCTGGTCGTGCAAATGCGCGTTCGCCTCGAGGGCATCGAGTGCCTCGGTGAACGTGCCCGGCAGAATCGGTGCGTCCTCGTTGTCGTACGCCATTCCGACAGCGTCGGCGGGGCAGTCCAGCTTGCGCGTGATGCCGTCGAGGGCCGCCGCGAGGATTCCCGCGATGACGAGATACGGGTTAGCAGCACCGTCACCGACGCGAACTTCGAGGCGCGTTCCGCCCCCGCGCTCCGGGGGAACGCGAACCATGCACGAACGGTTGTCGTATCCCCAGTTCGCGCGATATGGCGCGAGCGTGTCCGGGCCAAGACGCTTGAAAGCGTTGACAGTGGGATTGGTCAGCGCAGTGAGTGCGGCAGCGTTCGCGGTCACACCGGCGATCATCGAACGCGCCGTGTCCGACAGGTTGCCGGCGCCGTCGTGCATCACGTTTTCACCGTTGAGGTCCGTGACCGAGAAGTGCAGGTGGAAGCCGCTTCCACCTTCGTCGCTCCAGGGCTTGCCCATGAAGGTTGCGTGCTGACCCGTGCGGTGAACGACGTCCTTGATTGCCGTCTTGAAGAGGAACGTGCGGTCGGCAGCGTCGAGCGCCTCGGAGTGCCACAGGTTGATCTCGTACTGTCCTGGGCTGAACTCGTGGTTTCCCGCGAAGACACCGATGTCCATCCGGTCGAGCATGCGCATGAGGTGCAGGAATGTTCCGTGAGGGTCGACCAGTGAACCAGTCGTGTACACGCGACCAGTCTGCGTGAGGCTGCGTTCGAAGCCTCCACCGGCGAGGCGGTTGGCGATGTAGAACTCGAGTTCTGGGCCGACGACGGGCTTGAGTCCGATCGCGTGGTACTCCTCGATGACCTTGCGAAGAACCTCGCGCGGCGAGAACATGTTCGCGTCGCCGTTGGGCTTGAGCGAGTCGATCACGACGTATGCAACACCGGGTTCCCACGGAAGGGGCGTGATGGTGTCGGGGTCGAGCTGGCCGACCATGTCCTGGAGTCCATCGGCGGCGATGTTGCCTGCGTCGACGACCTCACCACGCGTCGTGGTGACCCAGACGCCTTCGCAGAATGCAGGTCCGTTGTGTGCAGATTTCTCGAGCTGACTGACGAGCACGTCCTTCGAGCGCGACACACCAATGACATCGGCGTAGACGAATCGCAGGACATCAATCCCGCGCGATTGCAGGTCGGCCTTGATGGCTTTCAGGTCGTGCTTCATTGCAACTCCTTGACTCGGCAAGTTGTCCGAACGACATCGTTAGGACTCAAACGAAATACTAATATGGTGTCACGCCAGAATGGAAGCAAAGGGGCAGAAATGAAGGCATTGTTTATCCAGCACGACCACGTGTCGCCTCCTGGACCGGTCGCCGAGCGACTTCGGCATCACGGATACGAGACGATTGAGACCCTCGTCGTCCCCGAGTCCAGTTTCGAAAAGCCGAACGTGTCCTTCGAGTTCCCGCCCCTTGACGACTACGACCTGCTCGTCCCACTCGGGTCGCCGTGGGGTGCGTGGGATGACGCATGCATCGGAAATTGGCTGCTTCCCGAGGTCGAATGGATCCGTGAAGCCGTCACGAGCGGCAAGCCGGTGCTGGGCATCTGCTTCGGCGGACAACTTGTCGCGCGCGCTATGGGCGGTTCCGTTGCGCCAGGCCCGACACACGAAATCGGGTGGACGTATATATGGAGCGACCGTCCTGACATCGTCAGCAACGGGCCGTGGTTCCAATTCCACTACGACCGCTGGGTTGTCCCGCCCGGAGCCGTCGAGATTGCTCGTTCCCCGATCGCATCCCAGGCGTTCATCATCAACCGCACTCTCGCCCTGCAGTTCCACCCCGAACTGACGGCAGAGGCGCTAGACGGGTGGCTCGTGTGGGGTGGCGACAAGTCGGTCGAGGCCGTGGGCCAGGACCCCGCTGTGCTGCTCGCTCAGACTGCGGCGGAGGACGCCGCGGCCGAACAGCGCACCTTCGATCTCATCGACAACTTCATTGAGAAGGTCGTCAAGGCCTAACCCAACGGAAAAGGCCGCCCCCGTGCGGTGAGCGACCTTGACCGTGTTGTGCCCTAGCGGAGCGTGACCTTGACGGGCATGCGCTTGATTCCGTGAACGAAGTTCGAGCGAAGGAAGTCGATCCCACCAGTGCGTTCGACGTGGTCGACGCGGTTGATGAGGTCCTCGAACATCACGCGAAGCTCGATACGCGCGAGAGCGTTGCCGAGACACATGTGCGGGCCACCACGGCCGAACGTCATGTGCTCGTTGGGGTTGCGGGTGACGTCCATCACGTTCGGACGGTCGAAGATATTCTCATCGCGGTTTCCCGACGCGAACCACGTGACGACCTTGTCGCCCGCCTTGATCTTCTGGCCGTTGATTTCGGTGTCCTTCGTTGCGGTGCGGCGGAAGTGATAGACCGGGCTCGCGTAGCGCAGGAACTCTTCGACAGCCCACGGAATCGCGCCGGGGTTTTCCTGCAGGAACGTCAACTGGTCCGGGTTGTTCATCAGGTTGTTCATCGTGTGTGTGATCGTGTGACGAGTCGTCTCGTTTCCGGCAACGACGAGCAACAGGAAGTTGGTGTGGAAGTCGCGCTCGCTGAGCGGGACGCCGTCCGACATTTCTTTGTTGACCATGACGGACACGAGGTCGGTTCCGTCCTTGCCGCGGCGTTCCTTGGCGAGGGCGTCACCATAGGCGAACACCTCGAGAGCGGCGGGCGAACGGAAGGGGACGAGTCGGTACTTCTCGCTCTCGGGGTCCGAGATGAGGACGTCTGCGTGTTCAGGGTCGTCAAAGCCGACCATGCGGTTTCCCCAGTTGATGAGCTTGCCCGTGTCCTCTTCCGGGACGTCGAGAAGTTTCGCGAGGACCTGGATCGGGAAGTCTTCTGAGACCTGGGAGACGAAGTCGAATTCGCCCTGGCTGAACGCGTTGTCGAGGGTCTGTGCGGTCAATCCGCGAAGGAAGCCCTCGTAACGCGCCACCGATGCCGGAGTGAACTCGCCCTGGAGAAGTCGGCGCATCGCGCGGTGGCGGTTTCCGTCCGTCTCGAGGAGTGAGCGACGGGCCTCTTCTTGCTCGGCGTCAACCTCTTCGAGGTTGGTGAAGCGTTCGCTCGTGAACGTCTCGGCGTCGCGGAGGACGCGCACGATGTCGTGATAGCGGGTGACCGCCCAGAAGCCACTGTTTTCGCCGTCTTCGGGGTTCCAGTGAACCGGTGAATTCGCGCGAAGTTCGGCGAAGGCCTCCCAGGGGGCGCCGTTCGCAAACAGGTCGAGGTTGCTCAGATTGATGTCGGTGGCTGTGACCATCGGTGACTCCTCATTGAGTTCGTTCGGGGGCTAACAATCTCACCATACCCCTTCCGCCCGAAAAATCCAGGGTCGAACTCCAGAAATTTTCGTGACACCGAATGTCGATTGCGCCACACGATTCAGGCGGTGATGCGAGAGAATCAATTGGATACGAACGATTAGTGAAGGAGGCGAATCATGGCCGGAGCACACACCCTGCGTGAAACCGAACGTCAAGTGTCGGAGCGCCTCTCACACATGACCCTCGACTTCCACGCGATGGCCGTCACGTCGAATCTCTTCCGCGCCGCGAGCGCCGTGCGCAACCACTTCGAGCGAACCGTCTTGTCACAGCACGAGCTGAGCTGGACCGCCTTCGTCGTGCTCTGGGTCACCTGGATTTGGGAACCAATCGAGACCCGTCAGATTGCCGAAGAGGGCGGCTTTTCGAAGGCGACACTCACTGGCGTTCTCACCACTCTCGAAGGTCGCAAGTTTGTCGAACGCGAAAAGAGCCAAGCCGACGGCCGCTTGGTGCTGGTGCGCTTGACGGACAAGGGTCGCAAATTGATGAACGAACTCTTCCCGGAATTCAACGGGGAAGAGAAGTCCGTGTCGTCGGTCATTTCCGCGGCAGACCAGCCCGTCGTTGCCGAGGCACTTCGCGCGCTGACAGAGCGCGCAGAGGGTTCGCGCTAACTACTTCGATGCGGCGTCGACAAACGCCGTGACAATCGCGAGGTTCTCCGGCTCGGTGTCCCAGTTGTCCTCGGGGTGCCACTGCACACCGAATGCCCAACCGGTCGAGTCAAAGGCCACTGCCTCGATCACCCCGTCGTGCGCGAGAGCGATAGGGGTAACGCCGTCACCAAGGCGATCAATCGCCTGGTGGTGGTAGCAGGACGCGGTGACGGGCTTCGATGACAATCCGAGCTCGGCTGCGTGCGCGGTAACCGTCACGGGGTTGACTACGTGGCGATGCGGGACGTCCATGTGCTGGACCAGTGACCCGCCCAACGCGACGTTCGCAATCTGGGTCCCGCGACAGACGGTCAGCACAGGGATGCCCTTCGCGAACACGTATCGGATGAGGTCGATGTCGGCATCGTCCTGAACGTCATCAACGTCGTAGACCTCGTCGCTGCTGATGTCCTCGCCGTATTGCTTCGGGTTGATGTCAGCACCGCCGGGCATGAGGACTCCGTCAATGCCGGCGAGACGCTCGTCCCAGTTCGAACCCGCGATGGGAAGCATGGTGAGCGGTTCCCCGCCGGCGGCCCAAACGACCTCAGCCAATCGGCGTGCTGTGACGATCGCCGCGTACCTCGTCGCCGACGTGCTCTCGGCGAAACGGGCGAGAATTGCAATACGGGGACGGGTCATCATTCACCTCGAAAAATTTTTGTACGCAGGGGGTGCGCAATTCACAGTATGGCGTATTCTGAATTCATTAGTATCCGAATGATATTGATTCAGCACTGACGAAGGAGCCAGCCGCGTGAGCACAATCGAGGTAGCAGGAGTCGCCATCGACACCCGCCACTACATCAACGGTTCACGCGTTGAATCGGCGGAAACCTACGTCAACACCTCTCCCATCGACGGGACCTTTTTGGGCGACATCGCCCGAGGCGGACAGCGCGAGGTCGACCTTGCCGTTGCCGCGGCCAAGGCCGCATTCCCCGGGTGGGCTGCGATGGGACCGAAGGCTCGCGGTGAAAAGCTGTTGCGCCTGGCGGAACTCGTCGAAGAAAACGTTGAAACTCTGGCAAACGTCGAGACGCTCGACAACGGTTCGCTGTTGCGGTCGCACCTTCGCGGAGTCATGCCTCGCGTTGCTCTGAACATTCGCTTCTTCGCCGAGTGGGCAATCAACGAACTGCACCACGAGCCGTTCGAGACGCGTGGGCACACGAACGTCATCTCGTGGGACCCGTCAGGGGTCGCCGCGCTCATCACGCCGTGGAACGCTCCGCTCATGCTCGCGACGTGGAAGATCGGCCCGGCACTGGCCGCCGGTGACACCGTGGTTCTCAAGCCCGCTGAGTGGACTCCCCTAACCGCGAGTTTCTTCGCCGACCTGACCAAGCAGGCGGGCATTCCGGACGGCGTCTTCAACGTCGTATTCGGTTATGGCGCCGAAGCGGGCGCTCCGCTGACCGCTCACCCCGACGTCAACCGCATCTCGTTCACTGGCTCGGTGCCGACCGCCAAGGTCATCGCACGTGCCGCGGCCGACAACCTCACCCCCGTCTCGTTCGAACTCGGCGGCAAGAGCCCACTGTTGGTATTCGACGACGCGGACCTCGACCTCGCTGCGACACTGGCCGTGGAACAGTACGACAACGCCGGGCAGGTGTGCCTGTCGGGTACTCGAATCCTCGTCCACGAATCGGTGGCTGACGAATTCGCCGCGAAATTCGCCGAAAAGGCCGCACTGATCAAACAGGGCGACCCGCGCGACCCCGACACGGACATTGGCCCCCAGATTCACCAGGTGCACTTCGATCGCATCAAGGGATTCGTTGACCGCGCAAAGGCGGAAGGCCAGAACATCGTCATGGGAGGTGGCCCCAATGAGGAACTCGGCGGGCTGTACTTCCGTCCGACCCTGGTTCGCAACCCGACACCGGGTGCCGAAATCGTCACGCACGAAATCTTTGGTCCTGTCCTCAACATGCAAACCTTCACGAGCGACGAGCAGGCGCTCGAGATGGCGAACGGAACCGAGTTCGGACTCGCCGCTGTCGTCGTGTCAGGCGACCGCGATCACGCCGAACGCATCACGAAGTTCCTCGTCGCCGGAACGATCTGGGTCAACTGCTTCTTTGTGCGCGATCTGCGAGCGCCGTTCGGAGGTTCCAAGAAGTCCGGAATCGGCCGCGACGGCGGAACGTGGTCGTTCGATTTCTACGCTGACGTCAAAAACACGGTGTTCGCACCTAACGGATGGAAGGACAAGTAAATGGGTGAAGTTGTCGGAGCCGCGATCCTGGCTCACGTTCCCACGATCATGCTGCCCGAGGCTGTTCGCAAGGACCTCAACAACGGCGAGGAACTCAGCCTTGTTCCCGGCCTCAAGAAACTCCGCAAAGACGTCTTCGAGACGCTCGACTACGACACCGTGGTTGTCCTCGACAGCCACTGGGCGACGACCGTCGAGTTCGTCATCACCTCGGCTGCCGAGCGCAGTGGACTGTTCACATCGGAGGAACTTCCCCGCGGAATGACCCAGATTCCCTACGCAATCAAGGGCGACCCCGAACTGGCGAAGCTCACCGCGTCGTTCGACGAGAAGAACGGGACATGGATCACCCCGATCGCGGACCCGCACCTGCCGATCTTCTACGCGACCGTCAACCTGTGGCACTACCTGGGCCGCGGACTGGACGAGAAGGCGTGGATCTCGATGTCGGTGTGCCAGACGGCAACCCCTGAGGACTTCCTTCGCGCCGGCCGTGCGCTGGGTGAAGCGATTCGCGCGTCGGACCGCAAGGTGCTCATCCTCGGGTCGGGCGCACTGTCGCACACGTTCCACAAACTGCGTGACCTGCGCAAGCACGAGGCGTCGGACCCGAAGCACATCTATACGCCCGAGGCGTATCACTACGACCTTCAGGTACTCGAGTGGATGAAGGAGGGAGACCACGCCGCCATCCTCGACGACTTCGACACCTTCAAGAAGTACAAGCCGGAAGCCGGCTTCTTCCACTACCTCGCGTTGGCGGGGGCACTGGGCGAAGAGAATCTCACCGCCAAGGGCGAGTTGTACTCGGAGTACGAGAACTCGATCGGAACGGGTCAGGTTCACGTGTGGTTCCCGAAGCCCGAGGGTGGATTCCCCGAACCAAAGGACCTGGTGCTTTCTCGTGACTGAAATCCGCCGCATTCTGCTTGACGGCTACCCGACCGAAGTGATTCGCCACGGCGAGACGCTGGTTGCCCACGACGGTCGCACGATTGCGATCGAGGACGCCCAGCACCTCGCACCGGCCGAGCCGACCAAGATCATTGCCGTTCACCTCAACTACGACAGTCGCACCCAAGAGTTCATGACGAAGCTCCCGGCCGCACCGACGTACTTCCACAAGCCCATCACGGCGCTCAACACCCACAAGGGTGCCGTCGTGCGCCCAGCTGGCTGCAAGTGGCTGAACTATGAGGGCGAGATCGTCATCGTGATTGGCAAGACCTGCCGCAACATTGCGCCGGAGGATGCCGCGGAATACATCGCCGGGTACACGATCGGCAACGACTACGGTTTGCACGACTTCCGCGACACCGACGCCGGCTCGATGCTGCGCGTCAAGGGTTCGGACACTCTTGCGCCCGTCGGACCCGGACTCGTCACCGACTGGGATTTCCGCAACAAGACGATTCGCACGATTGTGAACGGTGAGGTCAAGCAAGAGGACAACACCGACAACATGGAATGGGACATGCACTATTTGGTTGCGGACATCGCTCGCACCATCACGCTGGTGCCCGGCGACATGCTCTTCTCGGGAACACCCGCGCATTCACGTCCCGTCTTCCCCGGCGACGTCGTCGAGGTGGAAGTTGACGGCCTCGGCAAGTTGACGAACCACATCGTCGAAGGACCGACCCCCATCCGCACCGATGTCGGTGCACAGCCAACCGAGAGTGAAGAGGTCGTTTCGACCGCTCTCGGCGGGGACTGGGAATTCCGTGGAATTCGCACCCCATCCAAAGACCTGTACCCGTCAACAGTGGAGGAAAAAGAATGATCAAGGTCGATGTCGACATGACCAAGTGCCAGCACTACGGACAGTGCGTTTTTGAGGCGCCCGACGTGTTCAAACTGAATGCAGACGACAAACTCGAATACATCGCGGAAGTTGATGACTCAGAGCGCGGCAACGTCGAAGCGGCGATTGACGTCTGCCCCATGCAGGCGATCTTCATCGTCGACTAACACATAAAGGAGTGCCCGATGTCGAAACCCGTCGTCATCGTGGGTGCGTCCATGGGCGGTTTGCGCATGGCAGAAGCCCTGCGTCGGTTCGGATATGACGGACCCATCACCGCAATCGGTGATGAGACGCACGCGCCCTATAACCGACCGCCGCTCTCCAAGGAGGTTCTTGCCGCCGAGGTGAACCACGAAGCCGTGGCATTCCCCCAGCGCCCCGCGACAGCCGACGTCAACTGGGTGTTGGGGACACGCGCGGTGTCGGCCGATCTCGACCACCAGACCGTGACGGACTCGAACGGCGAGGTGCACCCTTACCGGATACTCATCATCGCGACCGGGCTTCGGCCACGACGCCTTCACGTACCCAACTCGGAATTGGCCGGACGCCACGCTGTCAGAACCCTCGATGACGCGATCGCCCTTCGTGCCGATCTGCAGCCGGGCGCCAAAGTTGTCATTGTTGGCGCTGGCTTCATCGGTTGTGAGGTTGCAGCAACGGCGCGGAAGCTCGGCTGTGATGTCACCGTCGTCGGACCGGGCGCTCTTCCCATGTTGCGCCCGCTCGGGCACGAGCTCGCCGAAGAGATGATGCGTCGCCACATCGAACAGGGTGTGACGTTCCGCATGAAGACCAGCGTCGTTGACCTGCTCGGCGACGCACGCGTAACCGGTGTCGTTCTGGACGACGGAACGACAATCGACTGTGACGTGCTCGTCGAATCCATCGGGTCCCACCCCAACACCGAGTGGCTCGACGGATTGGACCTTGACCTGACACGCGGAGTCCTCGCTGATTCTTCCCTGCGCGCGCTGAAGCAAGACGGTTCGCCCTGGGACAGCGTTTTCGCGATTGGTGACGTGGCCAGGTTCCCCATCACGACCTTCGATGACGAAGCGCGCCAGGTCGAGCACTGGAACATCCCGACGGACACCGCGAAGCGCGCGGCTCAGGTCATTACAGCCGAGTTCTCGTCACCCGAACACTATGAACGCGTTTCGGCCGAGCGATTCGCGCCGATCCCGTCGTTCTGGAGTGACCAGTACGACAACCACCTGCTGGCCTACGGACTGCTCGCACTGGCCGATGAATCCCGTCTCCTCGAAGGCGACCTCGCGGGAGACTGCGTGTTTGGTTACTATCGAAAGGGCGAGATGGTCGGGGTTTGCGGTATCGGACTTCGATCCGTCGTTCAGAGTTTCCGAGCGACATTCGCCTAACCCACTTCGAAAGGTTCACTGATGGGGCACGAATTCGACCTTGACGTCACGTTTGATGACGCCATGGACGAACCCGACTTGTCGTCGATGTCCGACGCCGATCTCCGCGCTGCAATCGCTGAACTTCCCGAGGCGCTTCACAGCGTCGCACTCGGCCTTCTGGTCGACAAGCGAACGATGTCCGACATGAGTCAGGCTCTCGGGATTCGCCAGAGCGAACTCGTCACCCGTCTGCACCGCGCGAAACTCGCCATCGGGGCTCAACTCTCAGCAAAAGGCCGTTCATGAAAAAGTCCACACTCTCACTCGTCTTGGCAACCGCACTCGTCGCCTCGGGCGCGGGAATCGCGAGCTCAGCTGTCACCGCGTACACGACCCTGCCCAAGTGCAACGGCAAGTTCGCAACGATCCTGTCAAACGCTGCGACCATTTACGGAACGACCGGGAACGACGTCATCGTCGTGTACGGCGCCACTTCCCACATCGTCCACGGAAACAAGGGCAACGACACCATTTGTGGATCAGAAGCCACCGACTACATCTTCGGTGGTCGCGGTTCAGATGACATCTGGGGTGGCGCCGGACATGACATCATCCACGGAGGTGACGCCAACCTTGCGTTGACTGAAGACGGTAACGACAACATTTACGGCGACGCCGGTGATGACCAGTTGTTCGGTGACAACGGCACCGATGAGGTCCACGGCAATGCGGGGAACGACTTGGTCCATGGAAACGCTGGAAATGACGCTCTTTTCGGCGAAGCGGGGGACGACACGCTGGTCGGTGGCCCTGGAACGGACCTGCTTCGGGACACCGAAGGTCGCAACACCCTGACCCAGTAATACACTCGAATCACGCTGGCAAAGGAGTGTGACGTGGGGGAATCGGTGAGTGCTGTGCGCACGCGCCTTGCCGCACGCCTCGGCACGACCCGCGACGACCTAGATCTGTTGGACCGATTCGACCGGTTCGGTGCCGATCTACTGGAGCCACTGGACGAGGTGTACGGGCTCGATCCGGTGCTCGAACCGTTGCTCGACATCCTCGTGGCGAATCATGAACTGCGTGACGCTGCGTTGCATCAACGAGACCGCGAACGTGTCCTCGAGCCAGACTGGTTCCAGAAGCCAACCACGATGGGGTACGTCTGTTACACGGACCTGTTTGCGAAGAACCTCAAGGGGCTGGGCACAAAAATCCCCTACCTCGAGGGACTCGGGGTGACGTACCTGCACCTCATGCCTGTTCTCAAGCCACGGCCCGGTGCAAACGACGGTGGCTACGCGGTCGCGGACTACCGTTCGTTGCGAAACGATCTAGGGTCGATGGCCGAATTGCGTGCGACCGCCGAGAAGCTGCATGATGCCGGAATCTCACTAACGCTGGATCTCGTGCTCAACCACGTCGCCCTCGAACACGAGTGGGCGGTGAAGGCTCGAGCCGGAGATCCCGAATACCGCGACTATTTCTATGCGTACGAAACCCGTGAGATTCCTGACCAGTTCGAAGCCACGCTTCCCGAGGTGTTCCCCGACTTCGCCCCCGGCAACTTCACGTGGAACGACGAACTAGGCGCGTGGGTGTGGACTACCTTCAACGCGTATCAGTGGGATGTGAACTGGGCGAACCCCAAAGTTTTCTGCGAATACGCCGACATCATCGCCAACCTTGCGAACCACGGTGTCGACTGTTTGCGACTCGATGCGATCGCGTTCATCTGGAAGCGAATGGGCACAAGTTGCCAGAACGAGGACGAGGTCCACGCCATTACCCAGGCGCTTCGCGCCTTCTCGCGCATTCTCGCCCCGTCACTCATCTTTAAGGCGGAGGCGATTGTCGGTCCCGCGCAAGTCGGTGCGTACCTCGGTGAAGGAAAGCGAGCCGGCAAGGTGTCGGACCTCGCGTATCACAACAGCCTGATGGTCCAGATCTGGGGTGCGATCGCCAGCAAGGACGCAAACCTGCTTGAGCGCTCGATGTCTCGGTTTGGGGCGTTGCCGTCAACCACTGCGTGGGGCGTCTACCTTCGCTGCCACGACGACATCGGCTGGGCAATCGACGATTCTGACGCCGCGTCGCTCGGCGTCAGCGGTCACGGGCATCGAATGTTCCTCGCCGACTACTTCACCGGGAAATTCCCCGGCTCTGACGCGCGCGGAGTCGATTTCCAGATCGACCCAGCTTCGGGAGAGCGTCGCACGTCCGGCTCGGCTGCTTCCTTGACGGGTATCGAGACTGCGCTGGCGTCCAAGAACAAGGCGCACATGGAAACCGCCATCGCTCGTTATCTCTGTGCGTACTCGATGGTCTTCGGCTTCGGCGGAATTCCGTTGCTGTACATGGGGGACGAGATCGGGATGATCAACGACGAGTCCTTCGTCAAGGACCCCGCGAAAGCTGAAGACAACCGGTGGATTCACCGACCGGCGATGGACTGGGCGACTGCGGACAAAGCGCCAGCCACGCCAGCCGCATCGGCGCCCTTGCCGATGGTTGTTGCCCATCGCATTCGAACCGGAATACAGCACCTCATCGAGGTGCGCGGATCGCTTCCCAGCCTGCACGCGTCCGTGTCGACGGTTGTCCGCGCGGGCCGTTCGCACGGTGTCGCAATCTTCGAAAGAAACCACCCCGCCGGTCGCATGGTGCAGGTGTACAACCTGGCGGACGCGGAGCGCTTCGTCGACACTGATGAACTGGGCGGGATGGTCGGCACAGTGCACGACCACATCACGGGCCACACCTTCGACCTCGGTTCGGGAATCCCGCTTGCCCCTTACGAAGTCCGCTGGCTGACGGTCGGGGCGTAATGGACATCGAATTCGAGCTCGATCAGTCGGGTGACCGTGTAGGCGTTCCTGTTCCCGCGTTAGTTGCAGAGCGCCCCGATGACAGCACCATCACCGGCGAGCGCGTGCGGCTCGAGCGACTTCACGTCGATCACTCGCCTGACCTCTGGGAAGCCTTTTCGGCGACCGACTCGTCGACGCTGTGGACGTACATGCCGCAAGGCCCCTTCACGACCGAGGCCGAACAGCGCGACTGGATTCGCTCGGTTGCCGATTCGACCGACCCGCTCTTCTACGCGATCGTCGACAGCGCGACCAACCGGGCAGTCGGAATCTCCTCCTACCTTCGCATCGACCCGACTCACGGAGTGATCGAGGTCGGCTACTTGTCGTTCTCGGGGGCTCTTCGTCGCACACCCGCCGCCACCGAGGCGATGTATCTCATGGCAAAAAATGCCTTTGACCGTGGATTTAGGCGATACGAGTGGAAGTGCAACATCCTCAACGCGCCGTCAATCGCCGCAGCGGAACGACTGGGATTCAGTTTCGAAGGGGTATTCCGAAACGCGGTCGTTATCAAGGGTCGAAACCGAGACACCGCCTGGTTCGCCTTCACGGACGGTGATTGGGACGGTGGCGTGCGGGATGCACACGAGAAGTGGCTCAGCGCCTCGAACTTCACCTCGAATGGCGAGCAGATTGAGCGCCTCGCCGATCTGACGTCGGCGTTACGCCACTCGGACTTCCCGACCGTGGCTATCCGATTCGACGGTCCCGAAGCGCCGTAATCGTTTACCCGGGGGCGATTTTTCCCTAGAATTTCCCTTATGACTGAAACCCCCCGCGAAAACTTCGGTCAGGGCGCCCAAGGCGAGCCTGACGTTCCCACCCGCAACCGAATCGGCTTCGGCAAATGGCTGCGCTACCAGTTCGACAACTCGTTGTCGAAGGCCAGCGCCTTTGTCGGTTACGCGTTCCTGTTGCTCATCGTTCTGTCGATGTTCAACACCGCGTTCAACCTGTGGATCCAGACCACCGCCCTTGCCGCACAGCAGGAAAACCCCGACTTTTGGGAACTCTTCCTCCGCCGTATGTGGAGCACCCTCGGTGACGTCGCCCGCCTGAGCTGGGCCGACCGAGTCGCGAGCCTCCTCGCATGGGCATCGAGCACCGCCGTCAACGCAATCGTCATCGGTTTCGTTGCGACCGGAATCAGCTCGTCCGTCCAGCGCCTCAAGGCCGGCAAGTCGCCCGTTGTCTCGTCGGGACACACGCTCATCCTCGGATGGTCGAACCGCATCTTCCCGATCCTCAAGGAACTGGCAATCGCCGGCTCGAACCTTCGCAAGCCGACCGTCGTCATCTTCGCTGATGTTGACCGCCTGGCAATGGAAGACGAAATCTCGTCTCGCGCCGGCGACCTCGGCAAATTGCGCATCATCACGCGCAAGGGTGACCCGACAAACCCGGGCGAACTGGTTCGCGCGAACGTCGGCGGATCGAAGTCGATCATCATCCTCGACGCCGATGACGCAGGCGACGCGACGGTTGTGTCGACCGTCCTCGCCGTCAAGTCGGTCGTCACCGACACGTCGATCCCGATCGTCGCTGAAGTTGACGACGCACAGACCGGTGAAGCCCTGACCAGCGCGACCCGTGGCCAGGTTCAGACCGTCCGCTCGCACGACGTCATCGCCCGTGTCACCGCGCAGGCATCGCGCCAGCCCGGACTCTCGACCGTCATCCTCGACCTGCTCGACTTCGACGGCGACGAGATCTACTTCTCGTCAATTCCCGCGCTCGAGGGCAAGACCTACGGCGACGCACTTCTCGCGTTCAACGGTGCATCGGTCATCGGTGTCCGTGATGACAAGGGTGCGATTCACCTCAACCCCAAGGCCAGCGCCAAGATTGGCAAGGGATCTCAGATCATCGCCATCGCCGAGGACGACGACAAGGTCGTCTACACCGGCGTCGAGAAGGCCAAGGCGCCGACCGTCACTGTGGCGAAGAACACGAAGCGTCCCGCCGAGCACCTGCTGGTAGTCGGCTGGTCGTCAATGGGCCAGTCGGTGATTTCCGAACTCGCGAGCTTCCTCCCGAAGGGCTCGACCGTTCACATCGTTGCGAACCCCAAGTACGTCGACCCCGCTGAACTCAAGTCGTTGAAGTTTGACGGTCTCGTCGTGTCGTACTCGGCATCGAGCGGTGACATTGACGAACTCATCGCCGCTGCGGAAGCCAAGCACTACGACGAGGTCATCGTCCTGGGATACCGCAACGCCATTAGTGAATCCGAAGCAGACGCTCAGACGATGTTGACGATGTTGCAGATGAACACGCTGTTCGAAGACAAGAAGAACAAGGTTCACCCGACACGACTTGTCGCCGAGATACTTGACTCACGCAAGGCCGAGCTGGCCCGCGTTGCCGCTGTCGATGACCTCGTCATCAGCGACAACTTGGCAGCACTCGTCGTTGCTCAGGTGTCCGAGAACCCCGCCCTGTCACCCGTCTTCACTGACCTGTTCGATGCGGACGGCGCTTCGGTCAACATGCGTCCGATCGATGAGTACGCACCTCTCAAGAAGAAGGTCGCCTTCTCGCAGCTCGTTGCCGCGGGTGTTGCCAAGAACGAATCTGTCATCGGATACCGTGTGGCCGCGGACGCTCAGTCCTCTGGCGCACAGGGCGTCGTCCTCAACCCCGCCAAGGGAACCGAGTTCACCCCCGCAGCCGGAGACAGCCTCATCGTGGTGGGTAACGTCTAGCCGACCCCACACAAGCCAGTCGGCGTCGCGGATTACCGCGGCGCCGACTGTTCGTTTAATCTCCGTTTACTTGTCGAGATGGAAAATCGGAACGATCAAATAGATTCCGTACAGCAAAGCTCCGCTTGCAATTGCGAACATGCTGTAAGCCACCGCGCGATTGAGGACCTCGCTGACGGCAGCATTCCGATTACCCTTCTTTGCCGCACTTACAAAACTCAGCGCGTTTGTGTACAGACGAACACCAAAGGCAAATGTTGCCACGATGACGGTCGAGAACCCGATGGACGCCGCAAAAACGAGGCCGAATGAATTCCAATCGATTTCCATTACTTCTTACCCTTCGGGGACTTCGACGATGACTTTCCCATCGACTTTGCGGACTTGTGTGATTTCGACGACGACTTCGACTTTGTCTTGGTTGAACTCCTTGACGCGCTTCGCTCATCACGTTTTGCTTGGCGAATCTGTCGAGGCGTCCGGATGACCTCAGAAGCCCCCTCGACTTCACTGATGACGTTATGTGCACCGATCTTGTTGCGGCGAGACACTTGGAAGATTGTCACGACTACCGCAAGTGTGATGATGAGGTCGAGGAAGAAGCCGGCAGGTCCCTGCATCACCAGTACTGCAGACAAGGCGCCAACGATCCCCGCTGCAGGAAGCGTAAGGAACCACGCGATGACGATTTGGCCCGCCTTGGACCAACGGACCTGACCGCCGCGTCGCCCGACTCCAGAGCCCATGATCGCGCCCGATGCAACCTGGGTAGTCGACAAAGCGAAGCCGAGGTTGGATGACGCGAGGATGGTGACGCCGGACGCCACTTCCGCTGCGAAACCTTGTGCGGGCTTGATTTCAGCAAGTCCAGATCCCATTGTCTTGATGATGCGCCATCCTCCGGCGTACGTCCCAAGCGCGATGGCAACTGCAGATGCGACAACTACCCAGAATTCAACGTGGTCACCACTCGACTGGAAGCCCGCTGTCACAAGAACGAGTGTGATGACGCCCATCGTTTTCTGAGCGTCGTTCGTGCCATGGCTAAGCGCAAGAAGGGAAGACGAGAAAATCTGTCCAACCTTGAAGGTGTCGCGGCCAGTTCCGATGCCTGTTTTTGCGCGGGATACTTGAGTCCGCGCGGTAACGATGTACGCGATACGAGTCGTGAGGAACGCGGCGATTCCAGCAATAAGCGGTGCGGCAAGTGCAGGGATGATGACCTTTTGGATGATTGCGTCGCTGTTGACTGCTCCGACGCCCGCGAATACGAGAGCGGCGCCAATCAAGCCTCCGAAAAGTGCATGTGATGAGGACGACGGAAGGCCGAGGAACCATGTCGTGAGGTTCCACAGGATCGCACCGGTTAGGCCGGCAAAAACCATTTCGGGTCCAATCGACACTCCCTCGTTAATGAGAGACACCGAGATTGCCTTCGCAACCGCGGTCGACAGAAATGCTCCGACGAGGTTCATGATGGCGGCAATTATGACGGCGGTTCGGGGCTTGAGTGCTCCTGTGGCGATCGGAGTCGCCATGGCGTTCGCGGTGTCGTGGAACCCGTTCGTGAAATCAAAGAACAGGGCAATAGCGACGACAAGCGAAACGATAAGAATCGGTTCCACGAGAATCTTTCTGCTGGGGTTTGCTGGGGACGGACGCCCCGAAAGTTTGAGCGTCCACCGATGAAGTTAGACCCTCAAGATGAACATAGGGTGAACAAACGACCGGCGCGTCACAACCTGTCGCACGTGTTTTCTATGGGGAAACGACAAACAACTGTGAGGCGTCGTTGACGCGAAGAGTGACGGCACCCGTCGGGCCTTCAATACGCCACTGGTCACCGTTGCCCGAAACGGTCAGAGCCGCCCCGGGGATGATTCCGGCGTGTGCGCACTCGTTGAGCAGCGCGGCGTCAGCCTGCAAACTCTCGCCCAAAGCAACGAGCGTGTGGAAACCTTCACCCACCGTCGAAACCGGGACGCCGCCGATCCGAGGGACATCAGCGTTTGCGGAAACACCCGGGATTGGATTTCCGTAAGGGTCGACATCCGTCGTCGTCAGCATCGCAAGAAGCTTTGCTTCAGCGTCATCGCCGAGAACGTGCTCCCAGCGGCACGCCTCTTCGTGGCAGGCGGCCCAGTCGAGTCCCAGAATGTCAAAGAGGAACCGCTCGGCGATTCGGTGCTTGCGCATCACCGCAACGGCGATCTCGCGTCCAGCCGGCGTCAATTCGACGATGCGATTGTCATCGAGGGTTACGAGACCGTCGCGCTCAAGCCGCGAAACCGTCTGCGACACCGAGGGCATCGCCTGATCCAGGCGTTCAGCAACGCGCGCGCGCAAGGCGGGCTGTCCCTGTTCTTCGAGTTCGAAGACGACCTTGAGATACATCTCTGTCGTGTCGATCAGATCAGACATCACACCTCCCTCCGACAAAAATACCCTCCCTGTGGAGAATTCACTACGCGGACCGATTGTGAGTGGTGAGGTATCACTCATGTCTCTCACAACAATTCGACGGGTAACCGTCTTCACTGAAATCTCCGCCATCGTCAGCGTGATGCTGGCGAACCTCCTCGCAGGGCCGGCACCAGCCGCCTTTGCGTCACCCGAGCAACCCGTGGTTGCCTATTCCATTCCCGCACCGACCGGCGTCACCATCGACTCTCCCTGGGTGACCGATGCAACGAGTCTGACGGCCTGGGCTCTGGGGACGAGTTCATCGGGCACGGGAGTTCTCGCCCGCCGAGACCTCGCGACCGGAACAATCACCACCACACCGACGGTCGCCGGCGAAGTTGGCGCGACAGAGGCACGGCTGCACCCTGGCAGCGGGACCATCGCTTTCCTCGCGAAGCGCGCCGGGCTCGGCGGTCGAATCGTGATCATCAACCCGACGACCGGTGCTCGGATTTCAAGTTACGACCTTGCAGCCACGGATACCGCACCGCGTGGCCTTGGATTCCACCCCATGGGTGTCTCCCTCTATTTCGGATCCAACCCCGGCACTTCTGTCGTCACCAAAGTCACCACATCGACGGGTGTGCTGTCGAGTTCGGCAAACCAAGCGCAATCCCCGACCACGAGCGGAATCATGTACGGGTCGAAATTCGTCACCACCGCGGGAACCAGCGCTCCGCGGCTCGTGGGGTTCAAGGACGGTCCTCCAATTCAGGTCGACACGTCGACAGCTTTGACCGGAATCACCCAGGCACTCGTCGATCCCGTTCTGGTCGGGACGGTCGGGTGGTACGGCACAGACACTGCCCCCGGCCGACTCGTCGGGATTGATTTCCCGACGAGAACCGTCGTTGCGAACTTTTCCCTCGCGTCCGACGAGACCGGGTTGCGGAACATCACTGTTCCCAGCGGTTCCGGCTTCGCTTATGGCACAACCGTCTCAAACGGCCGCACCAAACTAGTGACAATCCGCCTGACCGATGGGGCTCGGCTCGGTTCCGTGGACCTGGGTGGCATTGTCGGCGCGACATCCATCACCGTGAATGGGCGCTATGTCGACGTAACGTTCGCTGGTTCGACCGCCGTCATTCGCACGACGACGTCCACCGCGCCTGCGTCGCCGGCCAATCTCACCGTTACTGAGTCAGATCGTTCCCTGACCGCTGAATGGACGGCGTCGGTATCGGCGGAACCACTCGTCACATACACGGCAACGGCGAATGGCGGAGGTCAGCAGTTTTCGTGCACGACGTCGGAAGTCCGCTGTTCGTTCGACGGGCTCGATAACGGTGTCGAGTACGACATTGATGTCACCGCGTCGACCTACGCCGGCACCTCCCCCGCAGTCACCACAACTGCGTCACCCGCAACGCTTCCCGCTGCTCCCTCTAGGCTGATTGCCGAACGCGGTGACGGTGAGGTCATCGTCAGTTGGGACACACCCGATGACGGTGGGCGCCCGATTACGGGGTACACCGCGGTGCTTGAGCCCGGAGGGCAGGAATGTCAGTCGACTGCGGCCCGATGCACCTTTGCGGGCCTCAGCAACGGCACGGCATATACGGCGACCGTGGTCGCGCACACGTCGTGGGGCGCTTCCACCCCAAGTGGCGCTTCTGCACCCGTCACACCGGCAACAACCCCGAGCACACCGAGTGGCATCGCTGTAACGGCTCAGATTGGCGGAGCCGGACTGGAATGGCAGGTCCCCGACAACGGTGGTGAAGCGATTTCGGGCTATCGGGTAACCGTGTGGGACGAGGCCGTCGTCGCGCAGGACCTCACCGTGGCCTCTCCAACCGCGAGCCTCACCGGTCTTGCCTTCCCGTCGACGTACCGAGTGACGATCGAGGCGATCAACGCCGTCGGCGCATCCGAACGTGCCGTCGTCTGGGTGTCGCCCCTTGCTCCACCTCCGCCGCCGGTGGTTGAGCCCCCGGTGGTGGAACCTCCAGTCATTGAACCTCCCGTGGTTGAACCCCCGATTGTTGAACCACCAGCACCACCGACAATCACAACGCCGGCCAGCCCGCGGAGCGTTCGACTGATGTTTGCGACCAGCAAGGGGTACACCCTCACGTGGAGTCGGCCGGCCGACGGAGGAGCACCGATTTCGGACTACAGAATCGGTAAGCGGCTCTCCGGCAGCACGCGCTACACAGACGTGAAGGACGGGGTTTCGGCCCGCAGAACCGTCTTCATCCCGCGACCGAAGTCAGGAAAGACGGTGTACGTGCGACTCGTTTCGGTGAACTCTGCCGGGCAATCGAACCCCGCAACGATTGTCGCGATTCGGGGAAAGAAGCTCTACGAAATGCCGAGGGTGGTTGCGGTTCGCTTCAGCGATGCCGCGGCCTTCGCGGGGCTCGACGCAAGGTCGACCCGATAAGACGGGACGAGTTTCGTCAATGTCGTCGACCATGCTTCCTTCTTTTGAGGGAAGCATGTGTCGAGGACGTCGAGCATCGCCGCCACGGAGGTTGAGGCGCCGGGAGAAGCGCCGAGAAGGCCGGCGATCGAACCGTCCTTGTGAGCGACAACCTCAGTGCCGAACTTGAGGACACCCAATTTCTTGGGGTCGCGGGAAATGACTTGAACGCGCTGGCCGGCGGTGTAGCCAAACCAATCGTCAGCAGATGCCTCGGGGAAGTATTCGCGCAGTGCCGCCAGGCGGTCCTTGCGTCCGGCGAAAACTTCGCCGACCAAGTATTTGACGAGCCCCAGGTTGGTCGCGCCGACCGCGAGCATCGGGATGATGTTGCCGAGGCGAATCGAGAACGGAAGGTCGGTGAACTTGCCGAACTTGAGGAACTTCGGGGTGAAGCCCGCGTAGGGACCGAACAGCAGACTCGACTGGCCGTCGACGACGCGTGTGTCGAGGTGGGGAACGGACATCGGTGGCGCGCCGACCGATGCTCGACCGTAAACCTTGGCGCTGTGCTGCGCGACGATCTCGGGGTTGTCACAGCGGTAGAACTGCCCGGAGATGGGGAAGCCCGCGTATCCGCGAATCTCGGGGATGCGTGCGCCCTGCAGAAGTCCCAGCGCGTAACCGCCGGCGCCGACGAAGACAAATCGTGCGAGAACTTCGCTGGGCGTCTTGCCGACCTCGTGCTTGAGGGACACTCGCCACAGCCCGTCACGACGTCGACGAATCCTGGTCACCGAGTGCGACAAGTGAAGGTTGACACCGTCTGCGACAAGCGGGTCGATCAAGAGTTCGGTGAGCGCGCCGAAATTGATGTCCGTTCCGTCAACGAATCGAGTTGCGGCGACAGGCTCACCCTTGGGGCGACCGGGCATGAGGAGCGGGGTCCACTCGTGGATGACGGCGGGGTCTTCGGTGTACTCGGCACCCGGGAACAGCGGGTTCCCCTTGAGTGCCTCGAAGCGCTTGCGCAGGTATTTCACGTTGTCGGCTCCCCACACGAAACTCATGTGCGGGACCGGAACGAGGAAGGCCCTGGGGTCGGGGATTGTTCCGTCGTCGACCAACGCGGACCAGAGTTCGCGGGACAGTTGGAACTGTTGATTGACCTTGACCGCGCTGGCGGTGGCAACCGAACCATCGGGCATTTCGGGGGTGTAGTTCAATTCGCACAGAGCCGAGTGTCCGGTTCCCGCGTTGTTCCAGGGGTTCGTCGATTCCGGTGCGAGCGATCCAGCGCGCTCGTAAATCTCGATTGACCAGGTCGGCTCGAGTCGGTGGAGAAGTGTGGCCAGGGTGGCGCTCATGATGCCTCCACCCACGAGGACTGCGTCAACTACCTTGGTCACTCCCCCATCCTATTCCCCGCGGTTAGGCTGGCTTTCGTGCCAACACCAACCCCGCGCCTCCCCGTCATTCTGGCGATCGGCGTTGTGGCGGGATTCCTGTCGGGGATGTTCGGTATCGGCGGCGGAATCATCATGGTTCCGCTACTCGTTCTCGCGGCGGGACTCCCGCAACGTGCTGCGTCGGCCACCAGCCTCGCCGCCATCATCCCGACCGCCGCGATTGCTGCGTCCGTGTATCTCGGGTCGGGATCCGTTCCCGTGAGCCAGTTGGGCTTCGGGTTGGTCATCGCAATCGGCGCCGCTGCCCTTGCCCCGCTCGGTGCCCGCGCTTTGCGGACATGGAATGTCTCTCTGGTTCGATGGATTTTCATCGGAATGCTCGCGGCCACGGCCGTCATGGTTTTCGTCACGATTCCCGAACGTGACGCACACCTCGAGTGGTCACCAGCGTCTGTGCTTTCGCTACTCGCGATCGGCGCGTTGATGGGTTTCGCCGCCGGTCTTCTCGGTGTCGGTGGCGGGATTCTTGCCGTGCCGATTCTCATCCTCATGGGCGTGAGCGACCTGACCGCCAAGGCGCTGTCGCTCGTCGCCATGGTTCCCGCTGCAGTGTCAGGGACAATCAGTTCCGGACGTCAGGGGCTCGTCAACTGGAAAGTTGCGATTCCACTCGGCGCAACGACCGCAGCCATTGCTCCGCTGGGCGTCTGGGCGTCTGTGAGCCTGCCGACGGAATGGGCCAACCCCTTGTTGGCCGCCGTTATCGTTTATGCAGCCGTCCAATTGACCAACCGCGCAATCCGCGAGGCTCGGACGGGCTAGCGAAGACCTTTGCGTTCGGCGACGATCTCAGCGATCTGAACCGCGTTGAGCGCGGCGCCCTTGCGCAGGTTGTCGTTCGAAATGAAGAGGACAAGGCCCGTTCCGTCCTCGAACGACTGGTCCTGTCGGATTCGCCCAACGAGACTGGGATCAATTCCCGCAGCGTCCAACGGAGTCGGAACATCGACGACCTTGACGCCGGGGGCAGCGGAGAGAATTTCCTTCGCACGAGCCGCGGTGATGGGATTCGCGAACTGTGCGTGGATCGACAGCGAGTGGCCGGTGAAGACAGGGACACGAACGCACGTACCCGACACAGCCAAGTTGGGAAGTTCGAGGATCTTGCGCGACTCGTTGCGCAACTTCTTTTCCTCGTCCGTTTCGTCCTGACCGTCATCGACGAATGACCCTGCTTGCGGGATGACGTTGAACGCGATGTTCTTGGGGAACTTCACCGGCGCGGGGAAATCGACGGCACGACCGTCGTGGACAAGTTGGATTGCGTCCTGAGCAACAACCGCGCGGGCCTGATCGAGAAGTTCTTCGCCACCGGCAAGGCCGGCCCCCGATACGGCCTGGTACGTCGAGACCTGCAGGCGGACAAGTCCGGCCTCTGCATCGAGCGGCTTGAGGACGGGCATCGCCGCCATCGTCGTGCAGTTGGGGTTCGCAATGATTCCCTTGACGGCCTCGTCAATCGCGTGAGAGTTGACCTCGGACACGACGAGCGGCACCTCGGGATCCATCCGCCAACCGCTGGAATTGTCGACGACGGTAACGCCAGCCGCAGCGAAGCGGGGTGCCTGAGCCTTGGACAGCGTTGCACCGGCCGAGAAGATGGCGATGTCGAGTCCCGTCGGGTCGGCGGTTTCGGCGTCTTCGACGACGACATCCTGTCCGTTGAACGGGATGACCTTGCCCGCGCTGCGCGCCGAGGCGAAGAAACGAATTTCGTCAATGTCGAACTTGCGGTCGACAAGCAACTGACGAACGACGGCGCCGACCTGACCGGTTGCACCGACTACACCTATACGCGCGCCCATTATCGGCCCGTTCCTGCGTAGACAACTGCTTCGACGTCACCGTCGAGACCGAAGGCCGAGTGGACCGCAGTCATCGCGCGCTTGAGGTCATCTCCGCGGGTGACGACAGAGATGCGGATTTCCGAGGTGGAAATCATTTCCATGTTGATGCCGGCCTCAAACAGGGCGGTGAAGAGCTGCGCCGAGACACCGGCGTTGGTGCGCATTCCGCCACCGACAACCGACAACTTTCCGATGTTGTCGTCATAAGCAAGGTCAGCGAAGCCGACGGTGGGCTGTGCATCGCGAAGTGCGGCGAGGGTCTTGTCGCCGTCCGTCTTCGGAAGCGTGAACGAGATGTCGGTGAGTCCGCTGATCGCGGCCGAGACGTTCTGGACAATCATGTCGATGTTCGCGCCGGTGCCGGCGACAATCGTGAAGATCTCGGCTGCCTTGCCGGGAATGTCGGGAACACCGATGACGGTGATCTTGCCCTCGCTGAGGTCTCCGGCGACACCGGTGATGATGGGCTCTTCCATGTTCTCTCCCCTCGTGGCGACGACGAGCGTCCCCTCCTTGTCCGCAAAGCTCGATCGAACGTGCAGCGTCACCCCGTGGCGACGCGCGTATTCGACCGCGCGGATGTGAAGCACCTTGGCGCCCGCAGCCGCGAGCTCCAACATCTCTTCGAACGTGACGACGTCGACCTTGTGCGCCTTGGACACGATTCGCGGATCGGCCGTGAAGACGCCGTCGACGTCGGTGTAGATCTCGCACACGTCCGCATCCAGCGCCGCGGCGAGCGCAACCGCGGTCGTGTCACTTCCGCCACGGCCCAGTGTCGTGATGTCTTTGGAGTCGCGGTTGAATCCCTGGAATCCGGCGACAATCGCAATCGCACCCTCGTCGAGCGCCTCGCGCAGTCGGTCGGGGGTGACCTCGACGATTCGAGCGGCACCGTGGTGCGAGTCGGTAATCATGCCCGCTTGGCTGCCCGTGTATGAACGAGCGTCAACACCGAGTGACTTGATTGCCATCGCCAACAGAGCAACCGAAATGCGCTCGCCCGTTGTCAGAAGCATGTCCATCTCGCGCGGGTCCGGGTTTTCCGTGACCGAATGGGCGAGATCGATGAGTTCGTCGGTGGTGTCACCCATCGCTGAAACGGCGACGACGACATCATGTCCCTGTGCCTTGGTTGCCACAATTCGGCGCGCCACTCGCTTGATGCTCTCGGCATCAGCGACGGACGATCCGCCAAACTTCTGGACAATCAGTGACACGGTTTCCCTCTCGGGTCGGGGTACAACAAAGGGCGATGGCCCCATCGCCCGCCCTGCGAGAAATTCTACCGCTTAAGCCGTTCCGCCGACACGGGTGCGGTGCTCGAAGGCGCGACCAAGGGTTACTTCGTCGGCATATTCGAGGTCGCCGCCGACCGGCAGGCCGCTCGCGAGACGCGTGATGCGGATCCCCAGCGGCTCGAGAAGTCGGATGAGATAGGTCGCCGTGGCTTCGCCCTCGACGTTCGGGTCGGTCGCGAGGATGATTTCGATGATGCTCGTGTCACGAAGCCGCTCGAGCAACGAACCGATGCGGAGTTGGTCTGGGCCAATGCCGTCGATCGGCGAGATCGCTCCGCCAAGCACGTGATACAGGCCACGGAATTGGCGGGTGCGCTCGATCGCGACGACGTCCTTGGCTTCTTCGACGACACAGATGGTGTCACGCGTACGCCTTGGGTCGCGGCAAATGCTGCATTCCTCTTCTTGCGAGATATTCCCGCACACCGCACAGAACTTGACGACATCGCGAATCGTCGCGAGCAACTCGGCGAGGCGTTTGGGGTCATACGCCTCGGTCTGAATGACGTGAAAAGCGATGCGTTGGGCAGATTTGGGGCCGACTCCGGGCAAACGGCCGAACTCGTCGATGAGTTCTTGAAGAATTCCGTCGTACATCGTCAGTCGTCCGAAGAGGACTCGTCGTCGAAGAGCGAGGGTCGCGCCGCGTCATCGTCGGAAGCCGCCGGTTCAGGCGCCGTGCCACTGTCGATTGTCGCGACGAGTGTTGCGCCGAGGAGATCGCGAATGACGGACTCGCCACGCTTTTCATCGTCGGGGTTGACGGGCTCGGCAGCCTTCGCCGCTTTGGCTGGTTTCTCCGACTTCTCGGATTCTTCCGACTTCTCGGCTTTTTCTGCCTGCGCGGCCTGTTGGCGATCGGCCACTTCACCGGCTGGCTCGCTCGAGCGTTCAGCCGCGGCCGCCGCGGCGACCTGCATGAACGGGTTGGTTTCGGGCGTTGCTACACGCGGGGTCTGTGCCGTCACGGGTCCTGCGCCCAGACCGACGCGGGGAACGAAACGGAAACGAACACCGAGTGCGCCAAGAATGACTTCGCGAAGTTCTTCGAAAACAGCCTTGCCGCTTGCTGGTTGTTCCTTGAATCGGTCGAGGAACATTTGATCAGCGAACTCGAGCGTCAGGATGTCGTCCGTCAGAGCCGTCGGGGTTGCCGCGTTGACAACAACCCACACGGCGGGGTTCGACTTGAGTTCTTCGAGTACGTCGGGCCACATGTCGACGAGTTCGTCGAGGCTGCCCGTCTCTGCTGCCGGTGCCGCGGGTGCAACGGCGGCCGGGGTTTCCTTCACGGGGGCGGCGACAGGGGCTGCTGCTGGGGCAGCCGGTGGCGCGGTGGCTGCGGCAGGCGCCTTCGCTGGGGCGACGACACGGGCTGGTCGTTCGGCGGCCTGAACCGGTTCACCACCGTCAACCAACAGTCGGGCGACCATCAGTTCGAGATGAATTCGCGGCGGAGTGGTTCCCGTCATGTTGGACAGAGCTTCGTTCACCACATCGGCGGCCCGCGACAGTGCGGATGCTCCGTAGAGCGCCGCGAGTCCCGTCATGCGTTCGATCTCGTCCGTGGGGACGCCGCGCAACACCGCGTGTGCGCCGTCGCCCGTCGCGTCGACGATGACGAGGTCACGGAATCGTTCAAGAACGTCCTCGACGAATCGACGAGGGTCGTTCCCGGTCTGAATAATTCGATCAACAACGGCAAAGGCGAGCGCGGCATCGTTTCGGCCAATCGCGTCAATACATTCGTCGAGCAGTTCGTTGGGTGTGTAACCGAGCAGATTGTTGGTGCGGTCACGGGTGACATGGCCGTCGTCCGACCCGGCGATGATCTGGTCGAGCAACGACAGGGTGTCACGCACCGAGCCACCGCCGGCGCGGATCACGAGTGGCAGAACGCCGTCCTCGACTGTCACTTTTTCCTGGGTACACAGTTCCGTGACGTATTCGAGCATGACCGCGGGGGGAACCAAGCGGAACGGGTAGTGGTGGGTTCGCGAGCGAATCGTGCCGATGACCTTGTCGGGTTCGGTCGTCGCGAAGATGAACTTGACGTGCTCCGGTGGTTCCTCGACGATCTTGAGAAGTGCGTTGAATCCCTGAGACGTGACCATGTGAGCTTCGTCGAGGATGTAAATCTTGTACCGGTCGCGCGACGGTGCGAAGCCGGCTCGTTCGCGCAAGTCACGGGCGTCGTCGACACCGTTGTGGCTGGCAGCGTCGATTTCGATGACGTCGATCGACCCCGAACCGTCACGGCTGAGCTCGACGCACGACGGGCACTTTCCGCACGGGGTGTCGGTCGGGCCCTCTGCGCAGTTGAGACAGCGCGCGAGGATTCTGGCGGACGTCGTCTTTCCACACCCACGCGGGCCACTGAAAAGATACGCGTGATTGACGCGGTTGTTGCGCAGTGCGGCGCGCAACGGATCGGTTACCTGAGCCTGCCCGATGAGTTCTTCGAACGATTCGGGTCGGTAACGACGATAAAGAGCGACTGCCACCCTTTGAGATTACCCGTCAGCACCCCCATTCGTGGGCGGCGCGAGGGTCAGAGGGCGGCGAGCGCCTGACGTGCGATCTCGAGTTCCTCGTTCGTCGGCACGACGAGCACGCGAATCGGTGACGAATCGGTCGCGATGTCGCGCGGTTCGCGTGAACGGACCTCGTTGCGGGCCGAATCGAGGTCAATCCCGAGGTGCTCGAGCCCTTGGCAGGTCAGCTCACGAAGCAGGGCGGAGTTTTCGCCGATGCCGGCGGTGAACACAATCGCGTCGACACGGCCGAGTTGCGCGATATACGCGCCAAGGTAGTGACGAATCCGGTGACGCCATACGCCGAGTCCGACGCGGGCGCGCTCGTCCCCCTTGGCGACGGCACTCTCGATGTCGCGCATGTCGGCCATCCCCGTGAGCCCAACCAGACCGCTGCGCTTGTTGAGCAGGTCATCGATCTCGTCGATGCTCATGTCAGCTACGCGGTGAAGGTGAGTCACGACAGACGCGTCGATGTCACCCGAACGGGTTCCCATGACAAGCCCCTGCAGCGGGGTCAACCCCATCGACGTGTCAACCGAACGGCCACCGTGAACGGCGGTGACGCTCGACCCGTTCCCCAGGTGCAGCACGATGAGGTTCGTGTTCTCGGGGGTTTGGCCCAGGAATTCTGCGGCCCGTTCAGACACATATCGAACGCTGGTCCCGTGGAACCCGTACTTGCGCACCCCGAATTCTCGAGCGACGTCGGAATCGATGGCATAGGTGAAGGCCTCGGCCGGCATCGTGTGGTGGAACGCCGTGTCGAACACCGCGACGTGGGGGACAAAGCCGAGGACCTCGCGAGCGGCGCGAATTCCTTCGACGTTGGCGGGGTTGTGCAGAGGCGCCAGCGGAGACAGTGATTCGATGTCGCGAAGCACGTCGTCTGTGATGACGGTTGCCTCGTTAAAGATGTCCCCGCCGTGAACCACGCGGTGACCGACGACCGAGATGTTGGCATCGTCGCCGAGTTGATCGAGGACGGAACGCAACCCTTCGGTGTGATTGACGGCCCCACCGCCCGGTTCGCCGATGCGCTCGACGAGTCCTGACAACACGGACTCGTTCGAGGACAGGTCAATCAGTTGGTACTTGATTGACGATGAACCGGAATTGACGACGAAGGCGCGGCTCACGCGTTGTCCTGTGCCTGAATCGCGGTGATGGCGACGGTGTTGATGATGTCGCTGACGAGAGCGCCGCGCGACAGGTCGTTAACCGGCTTGTTGAGACCCTGCAGGACTGGCCCAATTGCCACCGCGCCAGCCGAGCGCTGCACGGCCTTGTAGGTGTTGTTGCCGGTGTTGAGGTCAGGGAAGATGAACACGGTTGCACGGCCAGCGACGGGTGAATTCGGCATCTTTGTCGCGGCAACACTGGGTTCAGCAGCGGCGTCGTACTGAATCGGTCCCTCGACGAGAAGGTCGGGTTGACGCTGGCGGACGAGTTCGGTCGCGGCACGAACCTTTTCGACGTCATCGCCCGAACCGGAGGTTCCCGTCGAGTACGAGAGCATTGCCACGCGAGGTTCGATGTCGAATTGTCGAGCGGTCGCCGCAGACGAAATTGCAATGTCAGCGAGTTGGTCTGCCGTGGGGTCGGGAATCACGGCACAGTCACCGTAGACGAGGACTCGATCGGCGAGCGCCATGAGGAAGACGCTCGAAACGACGGACGTGCCCGGCTTGGTCTTGATGATTTCGAAGGACGGCTTGATGGTGTGGGCCGTGGTGTGTGCGGCGCCCGACACCATTCCGTCAGCAAGTCCGAGGTGGACCATCATCGTGCCGAAGTAGCTGACGTCGGTGATGGTCTCGCGGGCTTGTTCGACGGTGACGCCCTTGTGCGCACGCAGGCGCGCGTATTCTTCGGCAAACCGCTCGTCGTACTCGCTGGCTTTGGGGCTAATGACGGCTGCGCTGGAAATGTCGACGCCGAGTTCTTTGGCACGCGCGCGAACGTCGTTCTCGTCGCCCAGAATCGTCAGCGAGACGACCTTGCGCGCCAGCAGTGTGGCCGCTGCACGAAGGATTCGGTCGTCATCGCCCTCGGGCAAAACGATGTGCTTCTGGTGGGCGCGTGCGCGATCCAGCAGGTCGTACTCGAACATCAATGGGGTGACGACGTCAGCACGCGCGACATTGAGTCGCTGCAGAAGTGCTGCTGAGTCGATGTTTACCTCGAACAGTGAGAGCGCGGTGTCGTACTTGCGCTGTGAGTCGGCGGCAAACCGCGACCGCGTCTCCATGACACCCATGACCGTTTCGTATGTCGTCGACGGCGCTTCGATGATCGGCAGGGACGAGTTCATCCCAACGACAAGTCGCCAGACCGCTTCCGGCGTCGGGTATCCGCCATAGAGAACGATTCCCGCGAGAGACGGGAAGGTGTCCGATTCGTGCGCGGAAAGGACTGCAAGCAGAATTTCTGATCGGTCTGAAGGAACGAGGACGACTTCGCCCTCACGCAGGCGCGAGATGACGTTCTCGACATTCATGGCGGCGACCTTGGCGTGCAGCACTTCGCGCTTCATCAACGTGGCGTCGCCGTGAATCAATCGACCGTCGATGGATTCCATCACCCGTTCGAGAGTTGGCGCGATGAGGAATTCGTTCTCCGGAATCGCACCGACAAATCCGTTCGGCACCGATGTGGACAGGGCCGCCGTGATCTCGGCGACATCGGAGGGTTCGACGCGGTTGGCGATGACACCGAACAGGGTCGCGTGTTCCTTGTCGAGTTCGGGAAGTGCCATGTCGACGAGGTTGATGAGGTCCTTGACCGGGCGGGCCGGTTGCTCGACGAGACCACCCTTTGAGCGGCCGGCCGAACCGCGACCGCGCAACACGACGAGCACGGGCGCACCCAAGTTTGCTGCGATGCGGGCGTTGAATGACAGTTCGGTGGGGCTTGCGACATCCGAATAGTCAGAACCGATGATGACAACGGCATCACACGCGTGCTCCATTTGATTGAAGCGTTCGACGATGGTCGCGAGTGCAGCGTCCTGGTCGGAATGCACGTCGTCGTAGGAAACACCGATGCACTCGTCAATCGACAATTCGACGGAATCGTGTGCGAGAAGTGATTCCAGAACGTAATCCTTGGCGCCGGCGGGCGTGGTGATCGGTCGAAAGACGCCGACCTTCTTGCCCTGAGCCTGCAGTCGATCCATGACACCGAGCGCGACCGTTGACTTACCCGAGTTGTCCTCGGCGCTCGTGATGTAAATGCTCGTTGCCACGTGTCCAGCCTAGAACCTGGAAATGGTCGGGAGAGCGGGCGAAGGGCCGTTAACGAGGAAGACCCCTCGCGCACCCGCCAGAGCCGGGTTACCTTTGCTACGTTTCCGTCCTGGAGGAGTTGGCCTGGGTGGCGCCACGCGAGGGGCTACCGCAATTGTACGTCAGCCTGCTGCTGCGCCGCCATCGCCACCGAAGCCGCCGTCGCCGAACGAACCGGTGTCAACAGTGGAGGCAAACGTTGCCGCCGAGGCTCCCGCGAGGAGGATGAACGTTCCATCGTCGTCGCTGATCCGACCGGGAGCATCGATGACCCACGCCGTCGTGTTGGGGCCGAGTTTGCCGCCAACAAGTTCCTGGCTCTTCAGGACGACCTGGCCCTTCGGCAGTGCGACGGGCTTGTCACCGAAGTTCGTAATCGACTGCCACCCGTTGGCGCGCTGGAAGTGCACGATTTTCGAGTTGAAGAAGTGGTTCTTCCACGAGACCGACTCGTCCGTCATCAATCCACGGCGAACGTGCAACGCGCGGCGGTAGAACTCGAGGTTTGATCCGTCGACGCCGTCCTCCGCTTCGACCGAGTACCCGCCGAACCACGCGGGCTGGGGAAGGTGCGAACCGTTCGACCCGAAGCCGAAGGACGAACCGACGCGCTCCCACGGAAGTGGGACACGGCAGCCGTCACGGCTGAGCCCGAGATCGGGGTTTCGGAAGAACTGCGGGTCCTGCATCGCCTCAGCGGGGATGTCGAGAACTTCGGGAAGCCCGAGTTCTTCTCCCTGGTAGATGTAGGTCGAGCCGGGGAGGGCGAGAAGCATCGCGGTGAACGCGTTCGCGCGCGCGGTTCCGAGCGCCAAATCGACCTGGGCCGTGAAGCGGTTCTTGCCGTACCACTCGAACAGGTTCGTGACCTCGGGAAGACCAAAGCGGGTGACGTGACGAATGACGTCGTGGTTGTCCTGAACCCACGTCGTGCTGCTGCCCGACGCCTGGGCTGCGCTGAGGTTGTACGTCGCGATTCGCTTGACTTCCTTGGCGTCCCAACCGGCACCGAGCATGTCGAAATTGAAGCTTTGGCCAAGGCCGTTTTCGCTTGCGTAGGGAGGACGACGGTTCGCGTGAACCCACGCTTCGGCGACGCCCATGCGCGGCGGGTCGTATTCGTTGAAGATGCGACGCCACGAGGCGTAGATCTCGTGAACGTCGTCACGGTCGAACAAGTCGTCGGTTCCGTCGTCCTTCATCGCGGTGACGTCGTACGAGGTGCGCTCGGGCAAGTGCCCGTCGGCGAGGTCCTTGATGAGTGCATGTGCTACGTCAACTCGGAAGCCGTCGACACCACGGTCGCACCAGAAACGGATTGTCTTCTCGAAATCGGCGCGAACTTCGGGGTTGTCCCAGTTCCAGTCGGGCTGTTCCGACGCGAACAAGTGCATGTACCACTGACCGGAAGTTCCGTCTGGCTCGGTCACGCGCGTCCACGCGGTGGGGCCGAAGTGGCTCGACAACTCGCTCGGGCGAATCTCGCCGTTCTCGCCCTTGCCGTCGCGGAAGATGTAGCGGTCGCGCTCGGGCGAACCCGGAGCAGCCTTGAGTGCTTCTTGGAACCACACGTGCCCAGAGCCGCTGTGGTTGGGGACGATGTCCGCGATGAGGCGAATGTTGGCCTTGTGAAGTTCGTCAATCAGCTCGTCGAACTCGGCGAGCGTCCCGATGCGGGGGTCGATGTCGCGATAGTCGTCAACGTCATATCCTCCGTCGGCGAGCGCCGAAGGGTAGAACGGGCTCATCCACACCGCGTCAACGCCGAGGCTCGAGAGGTACGGGACCTTCGAGATGATTCCGCGGAGGTCACCGATGCCGTCACCGTTGGCGTCCTTGAACGATCGAGGGTAGATCTGATAGACGACGGCCTGACGCCACCAATTGGCGTCTCCCTTGAGGAACGTGAACTCAGACATGGCGAATCCCTTGCGGTGTGGTGGTGGGTCGCGGGTTACCCGCGCAACCTGACGAGTCTATCGAACCGAGGTGTTCGCGACCCGGCGCTCGACGATTCGCGAGACGACGGCGATGAGGGCGTTCGCCGCAAGCCCAGCAAGAAAGACGGTCCCGAATCGGTCGAGTGACAGTGTCGCGAATCCGAAGAAGTCGGCGATGGGTGGGTTGAGGAACACGCCGGCGGAAATGGCAACCATCCCGACGAGGATGCCGACTCGTGCAGGCGAGAGTGGTGACGAGAGAGTCGTCAAGACCCACAGCCCGGTCATCCCCAACAGCAGGGCGATGGCGGTTTGTGATTCAGCGAGCGCCCACGTCCCGTCTGCGCGGATGGAGAAGTCGACGGCGAGAACCGTCAGCGCGGTGATGACACCGGCGGGAACACAGAACGCGAGCGCCCGTCGAAGGAAACCGGGCTCGTATCGCCGCGAGTTCGCCAGGAGTGCGAGCAGGAACGAGGGAACGCCAATCGTGAACGAGTCGATGGCCGACAGTTGACGAGGCTCGAAGGGGAATGACACGAGCGAGAGCCCAAAGACGGCAGCGAGAATCATCGCCCAGACGGTTTTGGTCAAGAACAAGCGAGAGAGTCGTTCGATGTTGGCGATAACCTTGCGGCCCTCGTCGACGACACCGGGAAGCGACGAGAAGCGCCCGTCGAGCAGGATGAGGTTGGACACGGCCTTGGTCGCAGCCGCCCCTGACCCCATCGCGATTCCCAGGTCGGCGTGCTTGAGAGCGAGTGCGTCGTTCACGCCGTCGCCCACCATCGCCACGACGTGCCCGCGCGACTGCATCGCCGCCATCATGAGCTTCTTCTGTTCAGGGGTCACGCGACCGAACACGCGGTGGGTTTCGAGAATTTCCGCGAGCGCCTCGATCTCGGTGGGAAGGGTGCGGGCGTCGATCGCGTCGCCGACGTCGAGTCCAGCGCGACGTGCGACTGCGGCGACCGTTGCGGGGTTGTCGCCCGAAATGATGCGGATGTCCACGCCCTGTTCACGGAAATAGGCGAGGGTGTCGCGAGCATCATCGCGGACGCGTTCGCTGAAGGTGACAAGCGCAACGGGCTGCAGGTTCCCCGGCAGAGACGACTCGGTCGCGACTCCGTCGACGGACACGGCGAGGGCGAGGGTCCGAAGTCCGTCCTCGGCGAGTTCCATCGCTCGGCTTCGCGCAAACGCGTGCGCCTGCGAGGAATCGAACACTATGTCGGGGGCGCCGAACACCCACGTGTGCCTGCCCATCGTGACCGACGACCATTTGCGGACGGACGAAAACGCGATGGACGAGTCCACGGGAACGGGAATGTGGTCGAATCCCTTGCGCAACGCGGTCGCGGTGCTGTTGGCGTTGGCGTCGTGAGCGAAGAGACCCAAAATGACCATCGCCGACTGCGCTCCGACAGGCGGAGCCTGGATTTCGTGGAACGCGTCGAACGCAATCTCGCCGTCGGTGATTGTCCCCGTCTTGTCACAACACAGGATGTCCACGCGAGCAAGCCCCTCGACCGAATACAACTCCTGCAGCAGAACGCGCTTGCGGGTCAACTTGACGGCCGCCAGCGCGAACGCAATCGACGTGATGAGCACGAGCCCCTGCGGGACCATCGCCACAATCGACGAAGTCGACTTGACGATGACGTCCGTCCAGCCGTCGCCCGTGATGTCGGCCCAGCCGCCGACGGTTTGCACCTGGCCGTTCACGATGATGAGCATGAGCGGGATCAGAGCCCACGTCACCCACTTGATCAACCTGTTGAGCGAGTTTCGAAGTTCACTGTTGACGAGCGAAAAGCGCCTTGCCTCGACGGTAATTCGGCTGGCGTAGGTGTCGAGACCGACCGCCGTCACGTGCACGAGTGCTGAACCCGCGATGACGCCACACCCCGAAAGGACGGTGTCGTTTGCTCGCTTGATGACCGACTCTGATTCACCGGTGAGCAGGGATTCGTCGACTTCGAGACCCGTCGAGGACAGAACTGTTCCGTCGGCGAGGATTTGGTCACCCGCGCGAAGTTCCAATAGGTCGTCGAGAACGACGAGTTCCAGCCGGATGTCGACGGTCTCACCGTTGCGACGAACTCTGGCGAGTGGCTGGTTGAGAAGCGCGAGACGGTCGAGCGTCCGTTTGGCGGAGACCTCTTGGACGATGCCAATCAGCAGGTTGGTGAGGAGGGCAAATCCGAAGAGCGAGTCTTTCCACTGCCCGACGAGGATGAGCAGAAGGAAACTTCCGCCGACGACGCCATTGAAGAGGTTGACGATGTTTCCCCGCAGAATGCTCGACAGACTGCGGCTGGGGTCCATCTTCTGGGTGTTGACGAGACCCGCCGCGAGGCGCTCGTTCACCTCTGCGGTGGTAAGTCCGTCGACGTCGTAAGTCACGACTCCACGCTAGTCCCGTCGGGCTGTCCCCAACATTTCCTCGTGGTGATGGGCACCGTCGGCAGGTGCGAAAATAGAAGCAACGGTGTACCCACTCACGACCCGTTGTCAGGAAATCATGTCTCAGATCTTGTACTTGCTCGGCCAGTTCGCTTCTCGACGCGCGTGGGTTGTGATCATCGGGTGGCTTGCCGTGTTCGGTCTAGCTGCCGGCGCCGCTGCAACGTCGGGTGGCGTCTTCACGACGGCGATGACCATCGACGGTGTCCCCGCACAGAAGACAATCGACAAACTTCAGTCGTCGTTCCCCGACGCGAGCCGCGGAACCGGCCAGGTCATCTTCCACACCGAAAACGGCTTGCCCTTCACCGAAGCAGAGAAGGCGCAGATCGCCGATGCTCTCGCGGCGGTTGACGGGCTGCCCGCCGTGAGCGAGTCCATCAACCCGTTCACCGCCCAGGCGGAGCTGAACGACCAGCGTGACGAACTCTCGCAGGCGCCCGACAAAATCGCTGCGGCGCAGGCGAAGATTGACAAGGGTCGACGTGACATTGATGCCGGTCGGGACAAGTTGGCGACCGCGCAAAAAGATTTGGCCGCAGGCATCACCGAGTTGGCCGCAAACGAAAAGACACTTCTCGCTGGCGAAAAGGAGCTGATTCGCCAAGAGGACATCGCCCTCGCGACCAAGAGTCACCTCGAGGGTGTCGTTGCGCAGTTGCTCGCCCTGGGTGACGCAGCGCCTGCCGATCAACTCGCCGAAGCGCAGGGCGGACTGGCACAGGTCACAGCGGGTCTCGCGGTAATCGACGGCAAGAAGGCCGAAGTCGCAGCGGGCAAGAAGAAGATTCAAGCCGCGTGGTGGCAGATCGAAGTCGGGCAGCGCGAAATCCGACAGGGCGAAAAGGACCTCGACGCTGCCGTTGTTGAACTCAACGACGGACAGGCCGAGCTGGACCTTCAGGCAGCCGACATCGCACCGGCACAGACTCTGATCAACGCGGCAAAGGGATTCCGTCTCGTGTCAGCTGACGGGTCGACCGCGATTGCGACGATTCTGTTCGAGACCCCGATTTCCGAGGTCGAAGCAGACAACCGCATTGGTGTTGCAACGGAACTCACTGCGATTCAGTCGGAGAACCTCCGTGTCGAGGTCTCGCAGGAATTGCTCCGCTCGCTCGACTCGCTGCTGGGGCCGGGTGAACTCATCGGTCTTGCCGTCGCCGCGGTGACGCTGTTCGTCATGCTCGGCACCCTCGTCGGCGCCGGCCTTCCCGTGTTCGGCGCGCTCATCGGCGTCGGAATCTCGGGCGCAATCACGTTTGCGCTCTCGGCCGTGTGGGAGTTCACCTCCACCACACCGATCCTCGGCGTGATGCTCGGACTAGCCGTCGGCATTGACTACGCGCTCTTCATCATCAACCGTCACCGTCGCCAACTGAAGTCGGGAATGAACCCGGCCGACTCGATCGCACTGGCCAACGGAACTTCCGGTAACTCGGTCGTGTTCGCGGGGCTCACCGTCATGATCGCGCTTGCCGCACTCAACTTGACGGGAATCGGATTCCTGGGCGTCATGGGAACGATGGGTGCGATGGCGATTCTGTTCGCCGTGCTCATCGCCTTGACCCTCACCCCCGCCATGCTCTCTCGTATCGGGATGCGAATTCTGTCGAAGAAGGAACGTCGCGCGTTGAGCGAACGCAAGGACTCGAAGGCGTCGGCTGAGGTCGTCAGCACGGCTCCCGTTTTCGCGACGCGTCGCCCGTGGGTGACGCTTGTCGCCACCGTCAGCCTGCTTGCGGTCGCGTCTATCCCGTTCGGAAGCATGCGTCTCGGGCTGCCCGACGGCAAGTCGGAACCGCTCGATTCGGCTGGATACAAGTCGTACATGCTCACTGCTGAGGCATTCGGTGAAGGTGTGAACGGCGCTCTCATCGTGGTGACCGAGTCGCCGTCGGCGATTTCCACAGACGATGAAGTTGAATTCCAGGCCGCCATTGTCGAGAAACTGATGAGTGTCGACAACGTCGACGTCGCTCTCCCCGGCGGGATTTCGAGCGACCGCACGTCGGTCGTGTTCCGCGTGATTCCCGCGGAAGGCCCCAACTCGATCTCGACCGCGCAGGTCGTCAACGATGTCCGTGCGCTGGATGACGAGATACTTGCGGAGACCGGTGCACACGTCGAACTGACCGGCCTCGCGGCGATCAACATCGACGTTTCCAACAAACTGGGCGATGCACTGCCGCTCTATCTCGTCACGGTCATCGGACTGTCCCTGTTGCTCATGATGCTCGTCTTCCGTTCGATCGCAGTGCCCGTCATCGCGAGCCTCGGGTTCCTTCTGACCGTCTTCGCCACTCTCGGTGCCACCGTCGCCGTGTTCCAGTGGGGTTGGTTGAGCCAGTTGTTCGGCATCCACGATCCGGCGCCAATCCTGTCGTTCTTGCCGACGATCCTGATCGGAATCCTGTTCGGTCTGGCGATGGACTACCAGTTGTTCCTCGCCTCGGGAATGCGTGAAGCATTCGTTCACGGCAAGACAGCGCGCGAGTCCGTCAACTTCGGAATCCACCTCAGCCGTTCCGTCGTGATTGCCGCCGCGATCATCATGATTTCGGTGTTCGGTGGGTTCATCTTCAGCCACACAACCATGATTCAACCCGTCGGGTTTGGTCTCGCGGTCGGCGTTCTCATCGACGCGTTCATCGTGCGACTGATGCTCGTCCCCGCCGCCCTAACGCTTCTCGGCGACAAGGCGTGGTGGCTGCCGAAGTGGATCGACCGTCTACTTCCAGATGTCGACGTTGAGGGCGCCAAACTCGAAGGCAAGCTCGCGCACTGACGCGCCTCCGAGAACTCTCACTAGTCTGATTTCATGAATCGATCACCCGCAACAGTAATTGCGACAGTCTCCATCGCAGGGGCACTGGCGCTCATGGCGTCGCCTGCCCATGCAATCAATGGTCGAATCGCACTGAGCCCGGACCCTGCGAGCCTCACGCGCGGTGAGTCTACGACCGTCACCATCAGCCTTGACGAGCCAATGATCTGCATCGAAGCGGACCCGTGCGAATTGGTCCTGAATCTGTCGAACGACCTGCCCGACGGGTTTAGCTTTGACCCAGCCGTGGTCACCATCGACTCGACCGCATGGTTTCAGCCTGTCACTGTGACCGCATCACTCGACGCTGACGCCCCCGCGATCGACGGGAACGAGTTCACAGTCAGTTCGACGGCAGTTAGTGGTTCCGAGTACTACAACGGCTTCCAAACCTCCGTTACCTTCACGATTACCGAAGACGACGAGCCCGTGCCAGCGGAAAATGAATTGGCCGAGACGGGCGTGTCAGATGCGCTCGCTCCCCTCGGGGCACTTGCACTCGTGGCGGTTGGAGTCGCTTACGCAGTGAGCCTGCGTTCACGGCAGACGCGTTAGGCCTTCTGCTTCTTCTCTTTCCGTGCACCGAGGTTGAAGGTGGACGCGAAGCCGAGGAGCAAGAAGACCGCGGCTGACCAGGCGGCCAACTTCGCGCCGTCCGTGAACGCCTCGCCAGCGTCGACCTGAATGCTGTCGGCGATGTCCTGTGGGACGCGGTTAGCAACCAATGCATCAGAAATTCCCGGAATGGCGGAGCCGGCGGAATCGACAACGGCATCCACAATGAGCGTTTGCTGGTCCGCAGGGATGTCCGTCGCGGACAACTTCGATTCGAGTGACGTCTGCGTTCCCGTGAACAGAAGCGTTCCGAGGACCGCGATTCCCATGGCCGAACCGATCTGACGAACGGTTGACTGCGAACCGGAAGCCTGTCCGATCTGCTGCGGCGGAACTTCGACCATGATGACGCCGGTCAACTGTGCGGTAGCCAGACCGATACCGATTCCGTAGATGAAGAGGAACGGGGCAATGATTCCCCAGCCGGCTTCGGGCGATGCGAACACGGCGACTCCCGCGACACCCGTCAGTTCGAGAAGAACACCGATTTGAACGGCACGCGCGACCGGAAGGCGACCGCTGAGAGCGCCTCCGACACCCGATGCGACGAACGCACCACCGGCGAGCCAGAGGAGAACCAAACCGGACGAGATCGGGCTGAGCCCGATGACGTTCTGCAGCCAAAGCGGAATGGCGAAGAGGATTCCGAATTCACCCATCGAGATGATGGCGGCCGCGATGGAACCATTTCGGAACGAAGCGATGTTGAAAAGCTGCAGGTCAAGCAAGACGTTCTTGTGCTGGCTTTCGCGTCGCTTTTCCCACACGACAAACAGGATCGTCGAGACGAGTGCAATCGCGAACGAGACGGGGATGACCGAGATTCCGGTCGTCGGCCACTCGAAGTCACCGATGACGAACTGGTTCTTGGTGTTGATTTCCCACCATCCATACACGCGACCCTCGATGAGTGCGAAGACGAACGTCGAGAACATCACGACCGAGATCGCCGCGCCGACGATGTCGATTCCGCCGGCTCGCTGAGCGACTTTGGATTCGGCGATGTAGATGGCGAGACCGACGAGGATGAGTGCCCCGAGAGGCGCGTTGATGAAGAACGCCCAACGCCATGAGAAATCGGTCGCGAGCCATCCGCCGAGAACCGGCCCAACGGCGACCATTCCACCGATGGTGGAACCCCACACTGCGAACGCGATTCCGCGTTCCTTGCCTTCGAAGTTGGCGTTGACGAGCGAGAGAGTAGTCGGAAGAACCATCGCGCCACCGATGCCCTGAATCACTCGCGCAAGAATGAGAATTTCAGCGGAGTCGGTCAGTCCAGCCCACATCGACGCCACGACGAAAATCGCGATACCGATCATGAGCAGAAGTTTGCGGCCGATTCGATCGGCGAGAGAACCCCACACGAGCAACAGCGAGGCGAAAACGAGGACGTAGCTCTCTTGGACCCACTGAACCTCGGTCGAGGTCAGGGAGAGGTCCGAAATGAGCTACGGGAAGATGGTGTTGACGATCGTTCCGTCGATGATGACCAAGGAGATGGACATCGATACGAAGATCAGACCGATCCAACGGTTGCGTGACGTAGCCACAATTCTCAATTCTGTTGGGGGGCGCTTCTCTGTGAAGTTTAGCCCCGCCCCTTTACCGAACTGCGCGCTTCACCAGTTCGGTGATTCGCTTCTCGACCGCCGGGGTCACTTCGAGGAGCGCAAATCCCGTCGGCCACATTTCGCCGTCGTCGAGAGTCGCCGCGACATCGAAACCAAAGGTGCAGTATCGAACCTTGAATTTTCCTGATGCCTGGAAGAAGCAGATGTTCTTGCCGTCCTTATAGAAGGCAGGCATTCCGTACCACGTCTTGGGCGCCAGTTCCGGGGCGGCCTTCATCACGATGTCGTAGACCCGCTGCGCAATCGCACGGTCACCGGGGTCCATCGACTCAATGTTCTCGAGCACTTCCTGCTTGTGCTGTTCGGGAGTGAACTTACGACGACGCTCAGCCGCTGCGGCGCGCATTGCCGCTTTTTCTTCCTTGCTAAACGTGTCAGCCATTTGTTTCCCTCACTCTCTCCTCACACAATTATCCCTGAATACAAGAGTGTTCTGCCGATATACAACTCACGCGTGCGGGCTGGCCGGGATTAGGGGAGTCGGAACAGCCCCATCGCGTGCGCTGCCAAGGGAACGCTTGCAATCAAGAGGACGTTGCCGAGTTCGTCGCCCGTAATTCTCAGCGCAATTCCTCCCAGGATCAGCGTCGCCGCGATGATGGCAAACGGAATTCGCCTCGTACTGCGATCCAAGCGCCTGACGCTCTTCTCAAGTTCGGGAACCCGAACCGCGACCAGCCCCTGATCCAACCGGGTCAAGGTCGCGTCAAGCCGCCTGGGCAATTTCGCAAGCGTCGACAGGAATTCGACAACTTCGCGTCCGACGGCGTTGAGCGTTGACGAACCGCCTCCGTTGAGGAGCATGCGAGCAAACGGGTCGACCGCGTCCCACATGTTGAAGTCTCGATTGAGCGCGCTCGTGACTCCGGAAATCAGTGAGATCGAGCGGAGCAGCAGAAGGAAGTCTTCGGGGAGTTGGAACGGAAGCGTGCGGAGCAGGTCACTGAATTCGATCGCGAGCTCGCGGAACACTTTCGGGTCCGTCTGGGTGATCTCGGCAACGCCGACGCCACCAAACCGATCGAACACGGCCGCGATTGCTCGTTCCAGTTCGATGGCATCCGCACTCGGCAACAGCACCCGCAGTCGTTGCATGGCTTCGACGCAGCCCCGGGCGTCTCGCGCAACGAGCGCGAAGATGAACCGCTGAAGCCCTTCTCGCAACTCATCACTGATTTCGCCCATCATCCCGAAATCGATGTAGGTCAACGCGAACGGGAAATCCGAACCTGGCTTGGACGGTGTGATGAAAATGTTGCCGGGGTGCGGGTCGGCGTGGAAAAAGCCGTGGTTGAAGATTTGGTCAAACGTGACACGAGCAAGTTCGGCGGCGACGGCGTTGGGGTCGATCCCCGCGCTGATCAAGGAATCGACGTCGCTGATCTTGATGGCTGACACATCTTGGAGAGTAAGCACGCGGGTTGACGATCGCTCCCACACGACTTCCGGGACCGTCACACGATTGTCGCCGGCGAAGTTGTCGCGGAACCTCTCGAGGTTCCCCGCTTCGTGTCGATAATCAATTTCAGCGAGGCTGACGGCCGCGAATTCTTCGACCAGTGCCGGCGCATCGGTGCGTCGTGACACGAGTTTGATGCGTGCGAGCCAGGACCCGATTCGCCGGAGAGCGCGCAGGTCAACATCGACAATTTCCTCGATGCCCGGCCGAAGAACCTTGACGACGACGTCCGTCATGCCAAAATCACTCGCAAGACCGGGCGCGAGCGAAGCGCGATAGGCCTGACCGAGAGACGCCGATGCAATCGGGGTGGAATCGAAACGGTCGAATGCGACATCGAGGTTCAGTGCGAGTTCGCGCTCAATAAGCGCACGAATGTCCGCCAAGTCTTGCGGTGCCACCGCGTCCTGAAGTGACTCCAACTCTGCAGTGATCGCCGAGGGAAGCACATCCAGACGCGACGAGGCGAACTGACCAGCCTTGATGATCAAACCTCCGAGACGCAATGCCAAGACGCTGAACCGTCGAGCCATTCGGCGATAGCGCGCGATGCGTCGGGATGCCACCCACCGCGAAAGCCCAAACTTGGGCAGAACAAGTTCGAACCACCAGGTTTGAAGAAGAGCGAAGGCTGCGAATCGCAGAATTCGTCGGTACCGGCTTTTCACCGGCTATTTCGCCGAGAGAATCTTGTGAATTGCGAGTCGCGCTTCATCGATCGCGGCTGCGGCGGCGGCTTGTTGCTCGGCCGTTCCGTGCTGGGAGACATCGAACGCGACTTTGGCAAGTCGGCGCGATGCGGTCGTCAGTTCACCGTTCAACCCGGGCCACTGCGGGGCGGTCCAGCCGCCTTCGGTCTCGGGAATCGATTTCGCTTCGGCCTTGCCCGACGTGGTGAGCGAATAGCGCTTGCGGTCCTTCACCATCTCGACCGAGACAAGTTGCTCGTCAAGCAGGCTCTCGAGAAGTGGGTACACCTTTGCCGAGGAGGGCTTGATGCCCCATTCGTTCGACTCGTGAATAGAGGTGATGACGTCGTGACCAGTCTTCGGTCCCTCCAACAGGGCTGTGAGAACCGCGTTACGCAAGCCCGATTCACTCCAGACGCTTGCGGGACGAATCGAATCCGACATCGACGACCCCGCCGAGCGGATCGCGTCGCCGATGTTGTCAACGAGTGCACGGAAATCGAAATTGTTGTTCTTGTCGTTCATGCTTAACCTCACCGAATTCGGGGTACGTGTCGACTTGCTGACCACCAGCATAATTCAGGAAAATATGCGACCGACTTCGGCCCTTTTCGCGCAATTTCACAGCATCGGTGACTAGGTTCGATTCCTATGGAAGAACTCTTTGACACCATCGGCGGGCTCCCCGTGCACCCCTTGGTCCTGCACTTCGTTGTCGTGCTTGTCCCCCTCGCAGCCGTGGGATTGATTGTTGCCGTTGCGAATGCGGCATTCCGACGACGTTTCGCCGTCGCGTTGGTTGCGCTGCTCGCCGTGTCGCTTCCCCTTGCCTTCGTCGCGAAAGAATCCGGGGAAGCGCTCTCCGAACGGATCGGCATCACCGAGCAGCACGAGGAGTTGGGAGACTCCTTCCCGGTGTGGGTCGCCGCACTCCTGGTTGTCGCAGTCGCATGGTTGTTCGTTGCTCGTCGGGGTGGAATGGATCTGGTTCGCAAGGCCCTCGGATTCATCCTCGTCATCGCGTCGGTTGCCGTCACCGTCATGACATTCCTCGTCGGGCACTCGGGTGCCGAAGCAACGTGGGCAAATCTCATTGGCGCATCGGCAAGCCCCAGTGCTTCGGAAAGTCCGACGGACGCGGCGACCGATTCCGCCGCTGGCGCGCTCACCGCATCAGTCGTCAGCCAACACTCGACACCCGATGATTGCTGGACCATCATTGACGGCACCGTGTACGACATGACGCCTTTCATGGAACGTCACCCTGGCGGTGCATCGGCTATCGAGGCGTTGTGCGGGACTGACGGGACGAAACGTTTCATGGGCCAACACGGATCGGCCGGAGAACCCAACAGGGAACTCGAGTCTCTCGTCGTTGGGCCGCTCGTCGCTCCATAGCCGATGCGCGAGGATGTTCCTGTGAGAAGGAAGGCGTAACCACCATGACAGTCATGCCCATGTTCCCGCTTTCGTCCGTCTTGTTCCCCGCGATGCCCCTCACCCTTCGCATTTTCGAAGAGCGGTACTTGAGGCTCCTCGGTGATCTGATGGGGTCAGACAACCCTGAGTTCGGTGTACCGCTCGTCACGCGCGGCTCGGAGGTCGGCGGTGGGGACGGTCGGATGTCGGTCGGCACCATCGCAACCGTCACGGAAATTGGCACGACCGATGAGTTTCTTGGACTGGAATCCTTTGGGTCACGGCGATTTATGGTTCGTGAATGGTTGCCTGATGACCCTTACCCCATCGCAGAAATCGAATACCTTCCAGACCTGGAGTGGGATGAGAGCCTCACATCCGCGCGAGACGATCTCGAGACCACGGTTCGCCGTCTGCTCACCACAATCAGCGAATTCGGGCAACTCGTGTTCGGTCCCGACATCGAATTAAGCGACGACCCGATGGGTGCGTGTTGGCAACTCGCGGGGATCCTGCCGGTTGGTGAACTCGATCGATTCGACATGCTCTGTTCGCAGTCGGCAGAAGAGCTGCTGAGCCGAGCAGCGACAATCGCATCAACTGCGGAGATCGCCCTCCAGGCAATGATTGACGGCAACAAGGACGCGTCGAATTGAGAAAGTGCGCCAGGAAATCTGCGGCTGATCTCGCGAGGGTTTAGGCGTCGCGAGGACCGTTCGCTGCATGTGCAGCGGCGATGGCGTGCTTCCCCGCAGGAACGGTGACAGCGATCAGCGCAATCACGACGGTCGCGGCGCCGGTCACGATCAGAAGTAGTTCGACCGAAACGACGTCCGCCAACGGTCCGAGAACGGCCATGCCCAGTGGCATTGCGACGGACATGACGATTCCCACAAAGCCAAAGACACGTCCCTGGCGCTCGGGCTCGACGGTCTCTTGCAAGAGAGTCATCGCCGACGTCGAGAAGGCGGGGACGACCACGCCAATCACGAAGAACAGGCTGTAGAAGAGGATCAGGTTGGTGGTGAAGCCCATCGTGACGGCGAGAAGCCCAAAGAGCACGGATGTCCCGATGATTGTGTAGATGCGGTTGGTTTTCGCGGCGAAGACCGCCATCAGCGCACCACCAACAACCATTCCCACGCCGAACGACAGTTCCAGAACCGTCAACAGCCACACGTCGGAACCGAAGTTCCTCACCAGCATCAGGGGCGACAGGTTCGACGGCGCAACGATGAGCAGGAAGACGATTCCGAAAACAGCCATGACCCAGCGCACGAGTTCGTGGCTGAAGATGTAGCGAATTCCGTCGCTCAGATCGGTGAAGTAGCTGGGCTTCTCACCGTCTAATGCTCGGGCCAAGGTGGGGACCGCAACCAACGCGAGCAGCGAAAGGCCGACGGCGGCCGTGGCGAAATCGATGAAGAAGATCGCGACGATTGACATGTTTGCGTAGACAGCACCGGCCGCGACGGGCGCGAGCAACCCGAGCGACGACTGGATGCTGCTGTTGACGCCGTTGACCCGCATGAGCTGGTCCGTGGGGACAATCTGTGGAAGCAACGCCGAGATGGCGGGCATCTGCACGCCTGCACCGACCGATCGAACCGCCATCACAAGGAAGATGAGCCAGAGGTCGTCAACGCCCGAGAGCATGAGAAAAGCCAGACCCAGAGTCGCCAGCGCAATCACCGAGTCCGAGACGATGATCATCATCTTGCGGTTGACGCGGTCCGCCCAAACTCCGGCAAAGACCGACACGATCGCCTGCGGCAGGAATCCAAAGATGGCGGCCAACGCGAGGATGAGACCAGACTTCGTCTCCAACGTCAGGTGCCACATAAGTGCGTACTGAACGAGGTATGAACCGAACGTGGTGATTGTCTGGCCGACGAGGAACAGGGAAACCTGTCGCTTCCAACGGGCCAAAACGTTCTCTTCGGTCATTTGCGTTCTGCTGGTCACGGTGTTGCACTCTCAATCTGGGTTGTCTTCTGCCATGTTCCCAGAGAAAAACACGGCGTCCAAGTCGCGCGCAGGTGCCGCGTTGGCCACGGACCCATCCGTCGATGCTTTAGCCTCAAACTATGAGCGACATCACGGCGGCCGGCACCCAAGACAACTGGACGTGTTGGTTGTGTGACCAGCCCGTTGACCCCGACGCCTCGGTGAATTCCGATCTTGGTCCCAGCGTGGACACCTACGCCTCGACGAAGGCGAAGAAGGGTGTCATGGCCGTCGAGCGGCTCGCCCACCGCGGTTGCAACACGATGAAGGGCAAGATTTCCCCAGTCGTTCGCTGGTCACCCGATCTGTTCGTCATCGACCCGTCACCGATTTTCGAGGCCGTCGAGCGCCTTCGCGCCAAGGGCGGTCGTGAGATCGTCGCCCGCTGTCCCGATGAACGCGACGCTCAACAAGCATCCGAGTGGCTACTCGATCGGTTGTCTCGCCTTGCTCCCGACTTGAAATTGGTCACTCAGATCAACCCCGGCGGTGGCCAGTACGTCCTCGCATTGACGCTCGAGCAATAGTTCAACAGTTCGGGAACATATGCCTTGTGGCGTGTTGTGTTTCGACAAAAGCCCCAGATCTCTCTGGGGCTTTTTCGCTGTCTCATTGCGAAACGTCTACTTTCGTAGAGCGCGGAGAATGGGGGATTCGAACCCCCGAGGGCTTGCACCCAACCAACTTTCCAAGCTGGCGCCATAGGCCACTAGGCGAATTCTCCTGAAGCCCGAAGGCAACCTAACTATTCTATGCCCGCGGGGCGAGCCCGTTTCCCTCGGGTTCTAGCTTGCGAGAGAATTGACGCATGACCCCCAAGAAACTTTTCATCTTCTTTGCGAGCGCCGAGGCCGTGACCTGGACCCTGTTGCTTGGCGCCTTATTGACCAGGGTGTTCGTCGAGGTCCCGTCGGCAGTGGTCACCGTTGTCGGTGGCACGCACGGCGCCGTGTTCCTTGGGTACGGCGTTACTGCGGCACTGGTCGGCGTCAACCAACGCTGGAAGTTGGGACGGATCGTTGGCGGAATCGCCCTCGCAATCGTCCCGTATGCAACCGTGCCGTTCGAACGCGCAGCCATTCGCCGCGGACTTGTAGAAGGTGGCTGGCGCACACATGCCACTTCCGATCCGCGCGATGCTCACTGGTTCGACCGCTTGTTCCGCTGGTTCATCGCTCGCCCCGTCGTTCTGGTCGTGACGATGCTCGCGGTCGTCGCAGCGATCTTCACGATTCTCGTGTCTCTCGGTCCCCCGACCGAATGGTTCAACTAAGCAATCGGTACCAACGGCTCGAGTGAGCCGTGACTTTGCGGAGTATCGTCGGTCACATGCGAATTCTGCTTGTTGGTGCCGGGGGTGTGGGCGATGCGATCGCCAAAATCGCTGCCCGCCGCTCGTTCTTTGACACCATCATCGTGACCGATTACGACCCGACAAGGGCCGAGCGGACGATCGATTGGATCCGCGACAAGCACGGCGAGTCCGTTGCGGCGAAGTTCGTTGCCGACCAGATCGACGCCTCGAAGCCCGAGGTAGTCTCCGAGGTCGCCCGCAAGCACAGCGCAACTCACGTGATGAACGCGGTCGAACCCAAATTCGTGCAGTCAATCTTTGCGGGGGCAAAAGCGGCGGGTGCCGACTACCTCGACATGGCGATGAGCCTGTCGCTGCCTCACCCGACAAATCCCTACGTCGAAACCGGCGTCAAGCTGGGAGACGAGCAGTTCGCCGTTGCCGACGAGTGGGAGAAGGACGGCCAACTCGCCTTGGTGGGCATCGGGGTCGAGCCTGGACTGTCGAACGTGTTTGCTCGGTACGCGGTCGACCACCTGTTCAGCGAGGTCGATGAGCTCGGAACTCGTGACGGCGCGAACCTCGCGGTGTTCGACGAGGACGGCAACGAAATCTTTGCCCCGAGTTTCAGCATTTGGACAACGATCGAAGAGTGCCTCAACCCGCCGGTTGTGTGGGAGAAGGACAAGGGCTGGTTCACGACGCAGCCGTTCAGCGAACCCGAGGTGTTTGACTTCCCCGAAGGCATCGGACCCGTCGAGTGCGTCAACGTCGAACACGAAGAGGTTCTCATGATGCCTCGCTGGCTGCCCGCCAAGCGCGTCACGTTCAAGTACGGACTGGGAAACGAGTTCATCGGCGTCCTGAAGACGCTGCACAATCTGCACCTTGACTCAATTACTCCGATTCGAGTCCGCAGCGCGAGCGGCCCAGTCGAGGTTGCCCCTCGTGATGTGGTTGCCGCCGCGCTTCCCGACCCAGCGACGATCGGCCCCCGTATGACGGGCAAGACGTGTGCAGGCGTGTGGGTGACGGGAACCGGCAAGGACGGCAAGCCGCGCGAGGTGTATCTGTACCACGTGTCCGACAACGCCTGGACGATGGCGGAATACGACAGTCAGTGCGTGGTCTGGCAGACCGCCCTCAACCCGGTCATCGCCATGGAACTTCTGGCCACCGGAGCGTGGACAGGCGCGGGCGTCCTCGGGCCAGAGGCATTCGATGCCAAGCCGTTCCTCGACCTCATGGCTGCGCCCGAATCCGAGGGTGGTTACGGACAAGCGTGGGGTCTGCGCGAGCAGTGACCACACAGATTGTCGTCCCGCGCGAGGTAGTTCTCACCACACGCACGAACATCTCGGTGCGCCGTTCTGTTCCTCATCGTGATCTGCGCAGAATCGGTGCGTGGATTTTCGTCGACCACTTCGGACCAACAACCCAGACCGACGGAATGGTTGTCGCTGCACACCCGCACACGGGACTTCAGACGGTGACATGGTTGTTCGAAGGCCGGGTGCAACATCGCGACTCCATCGGTTCAGTGCAGACGATCGAACCGGGGCAGGTTAACTTCATGACGGCCGGTCACGGGATTTCGCATTCCGAAATCTCTGTCCGAACAGACGGTCAGCTGCATGCCGTCCAGTTATGGTTGGCGCTACCCGAGTCGGTGCGCGACCAGACCCCGATGTTTGAACACGAAGCGGAACTGCCCGTCCTTCGAATCGGCGAGGCGACGGTCACCGTGTTCGCAGGCAGCCTGTTGGGTGCAACCTCTCCCGCGACGATGTTCACCGATTCGTTCGGCGCGGAAGTTCTTGTCCCCGCTGGTTTGTCGATCACCATCCCGATTGACGAAGCCCACGAAATCGGGGTTCTCGTCGTCGAAGGCGAGGCGATGGTGAATGGGGTCACGGCTGGGCTGACAGAACTCGCATTCATCGCACCGGGCGAAACGTCGGTGACAATCGCCGCGATCGGCGACACCCGAATCGTCCTGCTCGGCGGGACGCCCTTCACAGAGCGGCTCGTGATGTGGTGGAACTTTGTCGCCCGCAACCACGACGAGATTAGGTCGATGCGTAGCGACTGGGAATCCGCCAGCAATCGATTCCCCGAATTTGCCGACGACATCGGCGGGCGAATCCCTGCACCAGATCTTCCCAACGTCACGCTCAGCCCGCGATAGCGCAAACCAAAGGCATGGTGGACTAACTCGACTAACCGCAGTAATCTGTGAGCATGGCAAAACAAGTCAACGTACATGACGCAAAGACCCACTTCTCGAAGCTCATCGCCCAAGTGGAGGCTGGGGAGGAAATTGTCATCGCGCGTGCAGGAAAGCCGATACTGAAACTTGTGAAGATCGAACCTCAATTGCCCCAACTCGTTCCCGGTTTTGCGAAGGACGCCTTCCCCGGATGGGATGAGGACGAGTGGGAAGCGCTCGACAAGGAATTCAATTCGCTGTTCCGCGACAAGTCGTTTGACCTGTGAGTCGCGCATTTCTCGATTCGCACGTGGCCTATTGGCTGGCGCGTGACGGGCGCTTCATCAGTCGCCGCACTGTCGAAGCGATCAATCAGCATTCCGCTCGCGTTGTCTCATCGATGACTTTCGCCGAATTTGAGATCAAGGCGATGCTGGGCAAGAAGATTGAAATGACCGATTTATATGAAAAGTTCACGGCGATGGGGATTGAGGTTGAACCATTTGATTACTCTGCGAGCCGGTCTATTGCCCGATTTCTGTCCCTCGCCGACCATGACCCCTTCGACCGCATGATTTTTGCCCAAGCAGCCACAACACCGAACACGACGTTCTACACGGCGGATGTCGCATTACTCGAACTCGGACTTGACTGGGTCGTTGACGCACGCGGTTAAACACTCAGGGCGCCACCCGAAGGTGACGCCCTGAGTAAATAGTCGGTGACTACTTGAGGGTGACGGTTCCGCCAGCCTCTTCGAGAACAGCCTTAGCCTTCTCTGCGGTCTCCTTGTTGGCGTTCTCGAGAACGGTCGCGGGTGCGCCGTCAACGAGTGCCTTTGCTTCACCAAGACCGAGGTTCGTGAGTGCACGGACCTCCTTGATGACCTGGATCTTCTTGTCACCGGCAGCCTCGAGAACGACCGTGAACGAGTCCTTCTCTTCTGCTGCGTCGGCTCCACCAGCAGCGCCACCAGCAGCAGGTGCTGCGGCAACGGCGACGGGGGCGGCGGCGGTTACTTCGAAGACCTCTTCAAACTTCTTGACGAAGTCCGAGAGTTCGATGAGCGAGAGCTCCTTGAAGGCCTCAATGAGGTCGTCAGCGCTGAGCTTAGCCATGATTTTCTCCTTGTTGTTTGTTGGTTATTACCGCGTAAGTGTTACGCGGATTCTTTCTTCTGACGCAACGCGTCGACCGTACGAACGGCCTGTGCGAGCGGTGCGTTGAACATGTAGGCAGCGCCGAAGAGCGAAGCCTTGAAGGCACCTGCGAGCTTCGCAAGCAGGACCTCTCGGGTTTCGAGATCGGCGAGCTTCTTGACGTCCTCGACGGTGATGACGGCGCCATCGAAGTAGCCGCCCTTCAGTACGAGTTTGTCGTTCGCCTTGGCAAAGTCACGCAGCGCCTTTGCAACGGAAACGGTGTCTCCGTGAACAAAAGCGATAGCGGTCGGTCCAACGAGTTCAGCGTCAAGTCCTGCGACGCCTGCCTCGTTGAGCGCACGCTTAGCCAGCGTGTTCTTCACCACGGCGTACGTAGCGTGCTCACGAATGTTGCTGCGCAGCTGCTTGAGCTGTGCAACCGTGAGTCCGCGGTACTCGGTGAGCAGAACGGCGCTCGAGGTACGGAATCCCTCCGCAATCTCGGCGACGGATGCTTCCTTGTTCGCCATGGTGCTCCTTGTGTGTTGGATATGGACCCGAACACCTCTGGCAAAGAAAAAACTCCGGCGCATGCGCACGGAGTGAAAACGGCTTTCGCCATGGAACTTCGTTTGCCTGCGCGGGACTTCACCTGGGTGAAACTTCGATCGGGGATTGCTCCTCGATGACCAGCGGTCTTCGGTTCGTTAACAGTAACAGCGCGGGACACCGCCGCGCAAATCGCTATTTCGCTGCGCGCGGCAGGGTGATGGTGAAACGGGTGTTGCCCGGTTCGCTGTCGACGGCGATTGTTCCCTTGTGAGCGCGGACCAGTCCGTCAACAATGGCGAGGCCAAGCCCCGTGGATCCTGTCGCACGCTGGCGAGACGTGTCGGCTCGGACGAAACGCTCGAACAGCGATTCGCGAATGTCGGCGGGGATGCCCGGGCCGTTGTCCGCGACCACGATGACCACATCAGTGTCGGTGCCCGTAGCTGTGACAGAGACGGCTGTCCCTGCCGGAGTGTGAGTTCGCGCATTAGCCAACAGGTTCGTGAAGACCTGGTGCAATCGGTGCTTGTCGGCCGACACGGAAAGTCCGCGCGACGCCTTCACTGTCCAGGTGTGGTCGGGCCCCGCGACTTGAGCATCGTTGACGGCGTCCTTGAGGAGTTTGGAAACGTCGAGCGTGGTCATCTCGAGGTCACGGCCTTCATCGAGGCGCGCGAGCAACAAGAGGTCCTCGACGAGTTCGGTCATGCGAATCGATTCGCTTTCGATGCGCGACAGAGCGTGGCGAACATCATCGCTGACGTCCATGTTGTGTCGACGAGTGAGTTCCGAATAGCCGCGGATCGCCGTAAGTGGCGTGCGCAATTCGTGGCTCGCATCCGACACGAACTGTCGGACCTTCGCCTCGCTGGCGCGACGTGCGGTCAGCGCTTCGTCGACGTGGTCGAGCATCTGGTTGAACGCGTTTCCCAGTTCACCGACCTCAGAGTCCGGGTCGGTCACCTCGACGCGTTCGGTGATGGTCGTGTTGCCCACGCCGATGGGACTCTTGGAGATGCTCAGTGCAGTGAGACGCATTTTCTCGAGTGGTGTGATCGCGGTGTCGATAACGCGTCGAGTGACGAACGCAACGATGGCCAGGACGGCGGTGAGGAGCACAAAGGTGAAGAGGCCGATTCGGCTCAGGGTGCGGTCAATGATTCCCATCGGCAGTCCGACAACGACACTCTCGTCGCCGCGCTGACTGGCTGCGACAACTCGGTAGTTTCCCAGATCGCCCAGCCGCACGGAATGCGGTTCGCGGCCGTGGACTCCGCTCTTCAAGTCAGCCAGATCCGATTGGTCAATTGCTTCGGCGTGCGCGCGCTCGTCAAGATAAAGCGCATTCGCTTCGCCGTACGTCGTGACGGCAATGACAGTGCCAACCGGGAATCCGGGGCCATCAATTTGATCGCGCAACTCGTTTCGATTCAACGTGGTGATGAGCTGCGCAGTCTGACGCACCTCGTCATCGAGTTGGCTCAGCATGAAGCCTCGAACGCCCAAGATGCTGGCGGCACCCACTGCGATTCCCGCGATACCCGTGAGCGCAACGGATCCGAGGATCAGTTGTACGCGAAGTGAGCGGGAACTGGACATGGCTAGCTTGTCGGGCGAATGACGTAGCCGACGCCGCGAACGGTGTGGATGAGGGCAGGGCCGAGGGTGTCGATCTTCTTGCGCAGATACGAGATGTAAATCTCGACGATCGAGGAGCGTCCGCCGAAGTCGTACGACCAGACACGATCAAGGATTTGCGCCTTGGACAACACGCGCTTCGGGTTGCGCATGAGGTACCGCAACAGTTCGAACTCGGTTGCAGTCAACTCGACGCGGGTATCTCCGCGGAAGACTTCGTATGTTTCCTCGTTGAGGACGAGGTCGCTGACGCGAATCTCTGGGTCCTCCTTGATCGCCGCAGCGGACAGCGTGCGACGGACAATTCCGCGGATACGCGCGACCAGTTCTTCAACCGAGAACGGTTTCGTGACGTAGTCGTCACCGCCAGCCGTCAGCCCGGCGATGCGGTCCTTGACGTCGTCCTTTGCCGTGAGGAACAGGACGGGAATGTCCTTGCCCTCTGCGCGGATGCGCTTCATCACTTCGAGCCCGTCGAAGTCGGGAAGCATAATGTCCAGGACGATGATGTCCGGGTCGAATTCTGTGGCGGCTGTTACGGCCTGCTGGCCGGATGCTGCGGTGCGAACCTCGAACTTTTCGTATCGAAGTGCGAGAGCGACGAGGTCCGAGATCGACGATTCATCGTCGACCACGAGTGCCCGAATCGGTTTGCCGTCGGGCTTGACAAGTTCGGTGTTGTCGATGGTCATGTCTCCAGTCTTATGACTTTCCTATGAAAACCCCTAACAGTGCCAGAAATTGGCATGAGAAAACGCAGAACGCCCGAACCGAAGTCCGGGCGTTCTGCGTTATGACTTTAGAGCGACGAGAGGTCGAGCGGGATGCCCGGACCGAACGTCGTCGAGATCGACGCCTTCTGGATGTAGCGACCCTTAGCCGACGACGGCTTCAAGCGCTGAACTTCGTCCATCGCTGCGCGGAAGTTGTCTCCGAGCTGCTCCTCCGAGAAGGACGCCTTGCCCACGATGAAGTGAACGTTGGCGTGCTTGTCGACGCGGAACTCGATCTTTCCGCCCTTGATCTCGGTGACAGCCTTGCCCGGGTCGGGGGTAACCGTTCCGGTCTTGGGGTTCGGCATCAAGTTGCGGGGTCCGAGGACCTTACCGAGACGACCGACCTGACCCATGAGCTCAGGGGTTGCGACGGCTGCGTCGAACGCGGTGTAACCACCGGCGACCTTGTCGATGAGCTCGACGCCACCGACCTCGTCAGCACCAGCAGCGAGTGCTGCCTCGGCTGCGGGACCGGTTGCGAACACGATGACGCGAGCGGTCTTACCGGTGCCGTGAGGCAGGTTGACGGTTCCACGAACCATCTGGTCTGCCTTACGCGGGTCGACAGCGAGCTTCAGCGCGACCTCGACGGTCGAGTTGAACTTGGACGAGCCGGTCTTCTTGGCGAGCTCGACTGCTTCAACGGGGGTGTAGAACTTGCCCTCTTCGAGAAGGGCGACTGCGGCGTTGTACGCCTTGGACTTCTTAGCCATGCTTGGTTTCTCCTTGTGAGAATCGCGGTGTCGTGAGCCTGGCGACTCTCCCGCTAATCGGAAATGGGTTATTCGACCGTGATGCCCATGGAACGGGCGGTACCGGCGATGATCTTCGCTGCTGCGTCGATGTCGTTCGCGTTGAGGTCGGACTGCTTTTCAGTCGCGATCGCACGAACCTGGTCCTGGGTCAACTTTGCGACCTTGACCGTGTGAGGCGTCGACGAACCCTTCGCAACTCCGGCGGCCTTCTTGATGAGTTCCGCGGCCGGCGGGGTCTTGAGGATGAAGGTGAACGAGCGGTCTTCGTAGACCGTGATTTCAACGGGAATAACGTTTCCGCGCTTGTCCTGCGTCGCGTTGTTGTACGCGGTGCAGAACTCCATGATGTTGACTCCGTGCTGACCGAGCGCGGGACCGATGGGCGGTGCGGGGTTAGCCGCGCCTGCCTGGATCTGGAGCTTGATCAGGCCAACAGCTTTCTTACCTGCCATTTTTCTTTTCCTTACTGTCGTGTGTGACGGGTGTCACACGCTCCCACATCGACGCCGTTGCGTCGCGTGGTAAATCTGGTTACTGCTTCTCGACCTGCGCGAACGTGAATTCGACCGCAGTGTCACGCCCGAAGACGTTGATGAGGATGGAGAGCTTGCCGGTTTCAGCGTGAATCTCGTTGATGGTTCCCTGGAGTCCAGCGAAAGCACCTTCCTTGATTCCGACAGTCTCGCCGAGTTCGTAGTCGGTCGTGACCTTGGCCGAACGACCGGATCCCGACTTGAGTCCGCCAGCGGCGCGTGCGCCTTCGACGTCTGCCGTCGTCTTGAGCATGTCGAATGCCTCGTCGAGCGACAGGGGGATCGGGTTGTGTGCGTTGCCGACGAAGCCGGTCACACCGGGAGTGTGACGGATGGTCGACCACGACTCTTCGTTGAGGTCCATGCGGACGAGTACGTACGACGGAACACGAACACGGGTCACGAGCTTGCGCTGGCCGTTCTTGATGTCGACGACGTCCTCGAGGGGGACCTGAACTTCAAAGATCGAGTCCTGCATGTTCATCGACAGAACGCGGTTCTCGATGTTGGTCTTGACCTTCTTCTCGTAACCGGCGTACGAGTGAATGACGTACCACTTGCCCGACTTGCGACGCAGTTCCTTCTTGAAGTCCGCGTAGGGGTCCTCTTCGGGTTCAGCGGCAACGGTGACGGTCTCTTCGTCGGCGGTCGCGTCAGCAGCAGCGTGCGCTTCTTCAGCCGAGTCGACGTCGAGAGCGTCGTCCACGATCGCGTCGGCCTCGGGGTCGACTGCATCGGCGAGAGCATCGAGTGCCTCGTCGAGGTCGGTGTCGCCATCGCTAACTTCGTGCATGGCAAGTTCTTCGGCGCTGGTCGCACCAGCGGCGTCGGCACTGAGGGTGTTGCCCTCTTGTGCTTCGTCTTCCTCCGACGACTGCTCAGCAGCGGTCGACAGGTCGATGTCTTCGAAGTGGTTTTCCGTCACGATGTTTCCCCTAAATCCTTAGTTTCCGAAATTCCACGTTTCGCCACCGAAAACAAATCCGGTGACGAGACCGATCACAAAATCGAGGCCCGTGATGAGCGCCATGACAATCACGACGAACGCGAGGACAACACCGGTGTAGTTGATGAGTTCCTTGCGGGTGGGCGTCACGACCTTGCGCAACTCCAGTACGACCTCGCGCAGGAAATGCCCGATGCGTCCGAACACGCCCTTCTTCCGCTCGCCACGTGATTCGTGGGCGGCGGCGTCAGTGTGATTCTCGGTCACTGTTGTTGCCTTTCGGTTGGGTGTGGATGTCGCGTAAATCGACATTCGCAGGGCGGACAGGACTCGAACCTGCAACCTGCGGTTTTGGAGACCGCTGCTCTACCAATTGAGCCACCGCCCTGTGCGGTGAGATCGCTCCGCGAGCGCCTGACGGCACGACGAAGCATGGTGTTTTCGCACCAATCGTCAAGTGTATTGCAGGGTCGGTCATTCGCCAAAGTGAGGGTGGGCCGAGCGGCGCTCAAGTAGTCTGGTGGCGTGACTGAACCGCGTAAACGAGTCTCGGCGCGCATTGGCGCCATTGCCGAAAGTGCCACCCTCAAGGTCGATGCGAAAGCAAAGGCCCTCAAGGCCGCCGGCCGCCCGATCATTTCGTATGGAGCCGGTGAGCCCGACTTTGCGACTCCCGAGCACATCGTCGAAGCGGCCGTTGCCGCGGTGATCGACCCGAAGAACCACCGCTACACACCCGCCGCCGGCCTTCCGGAATTGCGCGAGGCGATTGCGGAGAAGACGAAGCGTGACTCGGGCTGGGCGGTTTCCGCATCCCAGGTCATCGTCACGAACGGTGGCAAGCAAGCGGTGTACCAGGCTTTCCAGTCGCTTCTTGACGAGGGCGACGAGGTCCTCGTCCCCGCGCCGTACTGGACCACCTACCCCGAGGCAATCGCTCTCGCCGGTGGTGTCATGGTGGACGTGTTCGCCGGCGCTGACCAGGGTTACCGCGTGACGGTCGAGCAGCTCGAGGCTGCGTTGACCCCCAAGACCAAGGTCCTGCTGTTCGTCAGTCCGTCCAACCCGACCGGTGCGGTGTACTCGGCGGAAGAGACGAAAGCCATCGGTGAATGGGCGCTTGAGAAGGGGCTGTGGGTAGTCGCTGACGAGATTTACCAGAACCTGACGTACGAAGCCGAACGCGCACCGTCGATCACCGAAGTTGTTCCTGGGCTCACGAACCAGACGATTCTGGTCAACGGTGTCGCCAAGACCTACGCGATGACGGGGTGGCGTTTGGGGTGGATGGTGTCGCCAGCCGACATCACCGCAGCCGCCGCCAACCTGCAGTCGCACCTGTCCAGCAATGTGTCGAACATCTCGCAGCGTGCGGCGATCGCGGCGCTCAACGGCGACCAGTCGATCGTCGACGACATGAAAAAGGCCTACGCCCGTCGTCGTGAGTTGATGGTGGCCGAACTGTCGAAGATTGACGGATTCGTAGTCCCTGAGCCCGGCGGCGCGTTCTACGTGTACACCGACGTCACCGGACTGCTCGGTCGCGAGTGGGGCGGTCAACGCATCGACTCAAGCCTGCAGTTGGCTGACTACATTCTTGAGGCCGCCGAAGTCGCCGTGGTTCCGGGTGAGGCATTCGGCCCCAGCGGCTACTTGCGCTTCTCGTACGCACTGGGTGACGACGAACTCCTCGAAGGAATTCAACGTCTACAGAAGTTGTTCGCTTAGTCGAACCCGATGAACGACGGCTCGGGCGTCAACATGATCCCGAACGTGTCGTGCACGCGAATCGAGATGTAGCGCGCGAGTTCGACGACCTCGCGTGCCGTCGCGCCGCCACGATTGATGATGGCGAGCGTGTGCTTGGAGGAGACCCCCGCGTTGTTTCCGGGGATCGCGAAGCCGCGCGGAACGCCGGCACGTTCGATGAGCCAGGCAGCAGAAAGTTTGACGTCGGGCGCTGAGCCGTCGAAACCGGTGAACTCGTGGTCCGCACCGAGCGGAACGACGGTCGGTGCCCGGTCTCCTTCGAGTGGGAATCGGGGAGCGTCTGACGGCAAGCGTCGGGACTGCTCGTCGCTCACGATGGGGTTGGTGAAGAACGAGCCAACGGAAACCGAATCAGGATCGTCCGAGATGACCATTCCCTTGGACGCGCGAAGTTCAAGAACTGTGCGTCGAACGTCGGCGAGTGCCGCGGTGTCACCGACATCCACACCCAAAGCGGTTGCGAGCTGCCCGTAGCGAATCGGGGAAGAGTCCTCGGCTTTGGTCAGCGCGAACGTGACGGAAACAACCAGTCCCGCGCGACCTTCTTTGAGAGCGGACGTGCGATACCCGAATCGTAGATCGTCGGGACCCAGAGTGACCACGTCACCCGAACCGGAGTCGACGAACTGCAGCAGGACGAAGGTGTCAGCAAGTTCAGCGCCGTATGCGCCAATGTTTTGGATCGGGGCAGCGCCGACGGTTCCCGGGACTCCGGACAGTGCCTCGAGGCCAGACAGGTTGTTCTCTATCGTCCACGCGACGAGGTGGTCCCACGATTCACCGGCCTGAGCGGTGACGAGAACCTTGGTTCCGTTCTCGCGCGAATCGATCCCCGTGGTGGCGACGTGAATGACAGTTCCGTCAAACTCGTCGTCCGACACCACGATGTTGGAACCGCCACCCAGCAGGAACCACGGTCGACGTCCGCTACTGACCTCGCGGAAAGTTTCGATGAGTTCGGCACGGTTCGCGGGGCGGCGATAGTCCGTGATGGCGCCTCCGACGCGCAACGTCGTCAGGTCGCGAAACAACTTGTCAGTCAAAAACGACCTGAACCTGAGCCTTGCCGAGGACGGTGTCGCCCTCGAACGTGACGGTCAAGTCGAAACGAATGGCGTCATCGACGATCGCCCCGACCTTGGTTTCGATGACGACGTCCGCGCCGTTTTCGGGGTCGACGAGGATGGGGCGGGTGAAGCGAACACCGTAATCGGCGATGCGTCCGCGCGTTCCGAGAAAGTCGCTGAGAGGTTGAATGGCGAGACCCATGGTCAACATGCCGTGGGCGAGAACACCGGGAAGACCGACCGAGGCCGCGACGTCGTCACGGTAGTGAATCGGGTTGAAGTCCCCCGAAGCGCCGGCGTAGCGAACGAGCGAACCGCGGTCGAGGTGGATGGTGCGCGTTGCGACGACATCGCCGACGGATACTCCAGCAAGCACGATTACTCCTCCCCTCGAACGACGAGAGTGGAAATCGCGGTGACGACGTGTGCGCCGGTCGCGTCAGTCATGACCGATTCGCTTGTGACCATCGAGTGTCCGCCGAGCGTCTTGACGCTCGTCACCTCAAGGGTTGCCGTCAGTTCGTCCCCCGCGACGACCGGTCGCGAGTACGCGAATCGCTGGTCGCCGTGAACCACGCGGGAGAAGTCGATGTTGGCGTCGGGCTCGGAGAGCAACTGGGCCAGTGTGTGCTCCTGAACGACAACGGGGAAAGTCGGGGGCGCGACGACGTCGGGGTGTCCCGCCGCGCGGGCGGCCTCGAGGTCACTGAAGATCGGGTTGGTTGCGAAAACTGCTCGAGCAAATTCGCGAACCTTTTCGCGACCGACAAGGTACGGACCGACGGGCGGGAACTCGCGGCCGACCAGTTCAGGGTTCACAGACATGCGTTCAGTCTACAAACGGCCGTGGTCGGCGGGCAGGAGAAGTTCCGGTCCATCGCCGCGAACGGGGTTGACCTCGTGTGTCCGTAATGCACTCGCGACAGGAACCGACCGAGCGACCGCTTCGGCGACGAAGGACGGATCGGCGGTGGTCTCACGGTTGAGCCACCAGTCCCAATCGTCCGTGCCCAGCACAACGGGGGTTCGATCGTGCAGCCACGCGATTGGCTCGGGGGCGGCCATCGTGAGAATCGTTGCGGTGAGCACCCACTCGCTCGACGGGGATTCCCGCCACCACGAATAGATGCCCGCGAACGCGAGCAACCCTTCCGGTGCAGTCACCGCGTACGGCGTTTTCGCCTTCCCCTCGGTGTGCCACTCGTAATATGCGTCGGCCGGAAGGATCGCACGCTGGTGCACAACGGCCGAGCGGAACGACGCCTTTTCGCACACCGTCTCGCTGCGCGCGTTGAACGTCGGGAACTTGAGGGTCAGAGAGTCGGCGAACGGAGGGACGAGAGACCATCGGGCGGTCGTCACCAGTCGCGCGCGGTCGTCGCGCTTTTCGAGAACGATGGGAACCTGCTGCGTCGGTGCGATGTTCCACGACGGCCGAAGTTCGACTGCGGCAATTTCATCGGCCGCAAAGTATCGGCCGAGTTCCTCCCCGCTGAGGGTGGACGCATACCGACCGCACATGGTGTTACAGCGCCGTGTCGACGCTCGCCCGTGCGCTGACGTGCTCGCGAATCCACTGCGCGGCGGCGCGATGCGCAGGGTGGTCCTGGTAGTCGAGCAACGCCTGCTGCGAGACGTGTTCGCTGACGAGAACGAGGTCGAAGTTCGACGAGTCGTCTCCGAGATCCGTCGTCACTTCGAGCGACGTGAGTCCGGGGACAACTTCCGGCAGACCCTCGAGCAACCGGATGATTTCGCGGGTCACCATCGCGCGCTCGGAATCTTCCGTGGCGGACAGTTTCCACATGACGATGTGGCGAATCATGGGGTTACCTCCGTCAGGGCCGCTCGCAGGCCTTCGTCGTCGACGCGCCACTGCGCGTGACGAACCGAATTAATGGTGACGACGGGGATGTCGTTCTTCATCGTTTCGAACCAGTCGGGGTCATCGAGGATGTTGCGCTCGATGAGAACGGCCCCGGGGAAATCCTCGAGAACGCGGTCAACAACGACACGGGCGTCGTCACAGAGGTGACAACCGGGCTTCCCGAAAAGCTCAACCGTGACCACCGACATGCCACCAGCCTATGCTGGGAGCATGCCTCAGGACGCGCGCGCCATCGCCTTCTTTGACATGGACAACACCCTGGTGCGAGGCTCGACGATGTTCCTGTACGCCCTCACGGCGTGGAAGCGCGGTCAACTTCGGCTGAGAGACATCATCCGTTTCGGGTGGCACCAACTGACGTTCTTGACCGTCGGCGAGACGGCTGCGCACAGCACGATCGCGCAAGGCAGAGGGCTCGACTTGATTGCGGGCCAGTCCGTCGAGGCGCTGTCCGAACTCGCCCACGCGACGGCGCGTGACGCGGTCGGCTCCCGACTCATCACCGCAAGCCTCGACCGGGCGCGAGCCCACCTTGCCAACGGCGACGAAGTGTGGATCGTCACGGCGTCGCCCCAAACCTTCGCCCAGATCGTTGCGGCGGACCTCGGATTCACCGGCGCATTAGGAACCGAAGTCGAATCCAAGGACGGATTCGCAACAGGCAATCTCGTCAACGCGCCTCTGCACGGTCGGCGCAAGGTGGCCGCAATCACCGCTCTCGCGGCCGCGCGGAACATCGAACTGGCCGACTGCTTCGCGTACTCGGACTCGCGCAACGACATCCCCATGTTGGGTGCGGTCGGGCACGCCTTCGCCGTCAACCCCGATCGCGAATTGGCGCGCGTCGCGACCGAGCGCGGTTGGGAAATCATTCCGATACGACAAAAGCGCCAGGCCTAAGCCGGGCGCTTGTCGGTCGCGTGGCGACTACTTCTTGTTGCGACGCTGGTGGCGCGTCTTGCGAAGCAACTTGCGGTGCTTCTTCTTCGCCATACGCTTGCGACGCTTCTTGATAACGGAACCCATGGGACACCTTTTACCTGAGCCGACACGAATGCCGGCGAACGGACAATAACGAGCAGTCTAGCGCGATTCGGAGCGCGGGGCGCGCGGCGGCGGAACAATCGACGCGGCGAAGCGTCCGACTGCTCGTCCGATCCCCGTGACATCGATGTCCTTGAGGATGCGCGGCGCCACTACCTCGCGAGCTGCAGTGGCGTCGTCGGTTCGGTCGTTCATCCCCAGAACCCATCCCTCAACCGAAGCGAGCGGCTCGGGGCTGAGTCGATAGAAGCGGTGCTGACCGTCCTCGCGAACCGCGACGAGGCCGGCATCACGCAAGACCTTGAGGTGCTTAGAAACTGTGGGCTGACTGGTGGAGAGGGCCGCGACGAGATCGCCAACCGCGAGGTCTCCCGGTGCCGCGTTGCGCAACCGCACGAGAATTTCGCGGCGAATCGGCTCGGCCAAGACGTTGAAAATGTCATCCATAAGAAACAGGGTATCCCTCACGGGATACCCTGCTTCACTAACCACAGAAAGGAGGCCAAACAGAACTACGGAGTGGTGCTCGCTCCGGGAGCCGGTGCGATTTCGCCCATGCCGCCGGCAGGACCGGTCTGGCACGTGAAGCCTTCGGCTGCGTCACTCGGCGCTACGTCGTTGCCGGATGCGTCGTGCGTGTGTCCGTCACCGGGGTGACAGAAGTCCGCTTCTCCGGACTGTCCCATCTCGCCGCGGGCGCCGTTGCCGGGACCGTGCTGTCCCTTCGGTCCACCGCGGTGGTCGCCGTCACGGCCGCCGTCACGATCAGCGTGACCGCCGACGTGCATTTCGCCCGATGCAAACTCGGCCCCACCCGGGAATCCGGGTGCAGCGTGTCCGGCGGCGAGCCCGATGCCGAATGCTGCGCCAAGTGCGAGAACTCCTCCGCCGACGATCGCGGCGATGGTCAGCGGCTTGCGCGTCGTTGATGCGGACGAGCGTGCGTCCTTTGCGGCCTTGGTGGAGTCAACAGTTTCTGTCGGCTCCTGTGCGGCGAATTCATCGCCGCCCTTTTTCTTGATTGCCATGTGTGTCACTTCCTTTCACTTTGTCGGTGTGACAACAACGACATTCGCGTTCGAAACTTGACGATTGCTATGAGGCAACCCTGTGTCGCGTGAGAGTCAGGACGAGAGTTGGCGAGCAAGTTCTTGCGCTCGCGCCAACGCAGCTTCGGCGGCCGCCAGGTAAATTTCGTCGAGATGGGCATCATCCAAAACCGCGATTGCGCGCTCGGTGGTGCCGTTCGGACTGGTCACGCGACGGCGAAGTTCGGCGGGGTCGACCCCCGACGATTCCTGCAGCGACGTGGCTCCGGCGAACGTTTTCTCGACGAGGTTGCGGGCGTCTGCCTCGGGGAAACCAAGGTCGACCGCTGCGCGTGTCCACTGTTCCATCGCGTGGAAAACGTAAGCGGGTCCGGAACCCGAGATCGTGCTCAGCGCGTCAATCTGAGATTCGGGAAGTTCAAGCACCCAGCCGACGACCTCGAAAAGCGCGCGGGCTTGAGCGAGGTGTGCGTCCGTCGAACGCGAACCGGCAGCGATTCCCGTCACGCCCTTTCCAATGAGCGCCGGCGTGTTCGGCATTGAACGGACGACAGGGTTCGAAACGACGGATTCCATCGTCGCCGTAGTCACCCCGGCAGCGACACTGACGATGAGCGCGTGGGGATCGAGCGCATCCGCAATCTCGCGCAGAAGGTCCGTCACCATCGCTGGCTTGACGCCGATCACGACGACGCTCGCGCCGTCGACGGCCCACCGGTTGGCGTTCGGGTCGGACTCGGTCGACCGGGACTCGACGCCGTCGCGTGCTGCTGAACTGGACCGCGTGGTCGAACGCACCACGACGCTGCTGTCGCCCGCGACGAGCCCGTCGAGAATTGCCCCGCCCATTGAACCTGTTCCGAGGAACGCATACGTCTCAGCCATGAATCCAAGAGTATTCTGACAAGCATGGAACTACTCAAAGAATCACTCGTCGTTATCCACCTCGCCGGAATGGCCGTGCTCGTCGGAGCCTTCATCCTTTATATGAAGCGCAAGTCGGACTTCCCGTTCACCGCGATGATGTGGGCAGCCATCGTGCAGCTCGCCACCGGAACCTTGCTCGTTGGACTCTCCTACGCGCTCGACGACGCTCCTGACAACTTCAAGATCACCGTCAAGTCGTTGCTCGCGACGGGCGCACTCGTCGCCGCGATCATCGGTCGCAAGCGTCAGGCGAAGGGCGAAACGAAGTTGCAGCCCTTCTTCCACGCCGCGGGTGGCCTCGCCGTCATCAACCTGGTGATTGCCGTTCTGTGGAGTGCGGAGCTCTGGGGCGCCTAGTCCCTAAGGTTTCCGAAGAACTCGGTCAAGAGGACTGAGCATTCGGTTTCCAAAACCCCGCCGATGACTTCGTCGACGCGCGTGGGAAGCGTTCGCTCGCGCAAGAGGTCGACGACGCTTCCCGCGGCGCCGGCCTTGGGATCCCACGCGCCGAACACGACTCGGCTGATCCGTGAGTTAAGGATTGCGCCGGCACACATGACACACGGCTCGAGCGTGACGACAAGAGTGTGGTCGGCGAGATTCCATGACCCGACCGCTTCGGCCGCTGCGCGCAGCGCGACAACTTCGGCGTGCGCGGTGGGGTCGCCCGTGGCTTCGCGCTCGTTGTGACCGGTGCCGACGACGTCACCGTCTGGCCCGACGACAATCGCACCGACCGGAACGTCACCGGTCGCGAGCGCCTCGAGAGCCTCTGACAGGGCGACGGCCATCGCCGATTCCAACGCGGACACGAGCACCTCCTATACAGTGAGCCTATGCGAGTGATTGTTGCCGAACACCCCCTGATTACCCACAAATTGACGATGTTGCGCGAGAAGTCGACGCCGTCGTCGATCTTCCGCAAGCTCGCGGATGAGTTAGTGACGCTTCTGGCGTACGAGGCGACTCGTGACGTTCGAGTGGTCCCGCACCACATCGAGACGCCGGTCGCACCGACCGAAGGAGTCATCCTCGCTGAGCCTCGACCGTTGATCGTCCCGATTCTGCGCGCTGGCCTCGGCATGCTCGACGGAATGCTGCGCCTAATGCCGTCGGCCGAAACCGGTTTCCTCGGGATGGTCCGCGACGAGCAGACGCTGCAGCCGAGTGTCTACGCTGAGCGCCTTCCCGCCGACCTGTCTGGCCGTCAGTGCTACGTCCTCGATCCGATGCTCGCAACGGGTGGATCGCTCATTGCCGCCATCGAATACTTGTTCGACCGTGGAGCAAACGACGTCACCGCCGTGTGCCTGCTCGGCGCACCGGAAGGTGTTGACGCGGTCAAGGCAGCGGTCGGTGATCGAGACGTCACACTCGTGTTGGGTTCGCTCGATGAGCGTCTCAACGAACACGGCTACATCGTGCCCGGATTGGGCGATGCCGGAGATCGGCTCTACGGAGTCGCCGGGTAGACGGTAAAATTTCGGGATGCCCGAAAATCCCGAAACAAACGCGCAATTACGCGGTTTTGCGCTGTATGTCGGGATAGACGACGCCACGGCAGAGGCCGCCGGCACAACAATTGCCGATCTCGTCGCAACACTTCGTAAAACTGTGGACGACCAAATTTCGGGTGTCGAGAGCCATGTTGCGGTCGCTTACGCTCCTCCGACACAGCGCGGAAAGAACCTCGACATCGTGCGTTTGGCACTGCGCGAGCCCAAGGCCGTCGCCGAACTTCTTCCCCCCAAACCTGCGGCGAAGGCGACCGGTGTCGTCATCGACCTGTCGCGCAAACGCATCGTCATCAACGACGACGCTGCGCCGCTCACCTACAAGGAGTTCGAACTTCTGCAGTTCCTCGTTCTGCGTGAAGGGGTCACTGTCGACCGCAGTGACATCATCGACACACTGTGGTCGGCCAGCGACGTCGACCGTCCGAACACTCGCACCATCGACGTTCACGTCCGCCGGCTTCGTAGCAAACTGGAACCATTCGAAGACATCGTTCGCACCGTTCGAGGCATCGGCTACCGTTTCGATCGTCACGCTGACGTCATCATCAACTACGGCACGGGCCGTTCGCCCGACATGTTCTAGGGACTCATGACTACTTCACTCGTCTGGTTGCGTGATGACCTTCGTCTCGCCGACAACCCGGCGCTCACCGCCGCACTCGCTGATTCTGACCGCGTTGCGATTCTGTATGTTCTCGACGACGAGTCCCCCGAGGTTCGCCCGCTCGGTTCGGCAAGCCGCTGGTGGCTGCACCACTCGCTTCGGTCGCTTGCGCGGGACATTACCGAACTCGGCGGCCACCTCATTCTTCGTCGGGGGGCATCCAGAACCGTCGTGTCTGCCGTTGCCGCCGAAGTGGGCGCGACGAGCGTGCACTGGTCACGTCGTTTTGGCTCGGCCCGCGCGATCGATGCTGACCTCAAGTCGGCCTTGCCCGATGCTCATAGCCACAACGGCACGTTGTTGCACGAACCGTGGGCGTTGCAGACAGGTGGCGGCACCCCGTTCAAGGTGTTCACGCCGTTCTGGAAGGCGTATCGCGCGGGGGAACCGCCGCGTCACCCGTTCCCCAAACCCCACGCAATTCCGGGAGTCGAGGCACCCAGTGATTCGCTCGAGTCATGGGACCTTCTGCCGACCATCCCGTGGGACCAGGAGTTCCCCCACGTGTGGACGCCGGGCGAGGCCGGTGCGCACGCCAGGCTCGATCGGTTCATTGAGAACGGGCTCGAGCTTTACCACCGTCGTGACGAACCGGGTATCGAGGCGACGAGCGGACTCAGCCCACACCTTCGATTCGGCGAGATCAGCCCGTATCAGGTGTGGCACGCGGTCGAAGCGGCAACAGCGGCGAACAACCACGCGAATGCCACCCGCTTCCTCTCGGAAGTCGGTTGGCGTGAATTCTCGTACCACCAGCTTTTTCACAACACCGACATGCACACTCGCAATCTGCGCCCCGAATTTGACGGGTTCCCGTGGAGCGAACCGACCCCAACACTGCTCGGCGCGTGGAAAAAGGGCACGACGGGAATTTCGCTCGTCGATGCGGGAATGCGCGAACTGTGGCGAACCGGGACGATGCACAATCGCGTGCGCATGGTGGCCGCGAGTTTCCTCATCAAGAACCTCGGGATCGACTGGCGGATTGGCGAAGCGTGGTTCTGGGACACGCTCGTTGACGCCGACGAAGCGAGCAACCCGGCGTCGTGGCAGTGGGTCGCGGGCAGCGGTTATGACGCGGCTCCGTACTTCCGTGTGTTCAACCCCGAATTGCAAGCCGCGAAGTTCGACACCGACGCGACGTATCGCTTGACGTGGGTCCCAGAATTCGGAACCCCGGTGTACCCCGAACCCGTCGTCAGCCTCGGCGACAGTCGTGCCCGCGCGCTCGCTGACTACGCGATTATGCGGGGCGACCCCCGACGGTAAGCAGACCGCCCGCTGCGACGCGGGCACCGTTTTCTGCTGCCTCGACGGGATTGGCACCGTTGGCCAGGGCCGCGAGCAGCCCGGCGTTGAACGAATCGCCCGCGCCCGTCGGGTCGACGACAGCAACGGGTTTGACGCGGACATGCACGATGGGCTTGCCGCGCTCGGCGACGAGGACCCCCTTGCCGCCGCAGGTCGTGATGACGAGCGGGAAGTGTTCGGTGAGTTTCTCGGTCGCGATGGCGACATCGGTAACGCCGGCAAGAACACAGGCCTCGTCCTCGTTGGGGCGCAGAATGTCGACGCCGTCGCACAGGCGAATGAAGTCAGAGACGCCGAAGTCGGTGATGAATCCGGCGGTG
>JACCDN011210549.1_pt1 | contig 136346 bp, 128 predicted proteins | sample 7441691 | NCBI WGS metagenome assembly JACCDN01 (sample SAMN15323439, study PRJNA562643) | freshwater metagenome | isolation source: river surface water | place: USA:Blue River Watershed | collected 2017-08-16 | reverse complement strand
CGCAAAAATAGTATATCCCTGTATTCCTTGCTGCATTTCCGTTACCACTCTCAATCCGTGCAACGTCCGTGCTGCTTTCCCGAGGCTGCATTCCTCGCAGCTGGTGCGACACACACTATAACGACTGAATGGTTGTGTCAATAAATTTCAGCTGCTATTGGTAGCTGAGAATATCTAGTCGGATCGTTTTTACAATTTATCTGCCCAAATCGAATTCGAGCGCAAGGATTATTACCATCAGCTGGAAAAACAGCAACGCAGCACACCGGATATCAGCGGCTGGTTGGAATGGTTCTTGGACTGCCTAGGTAGGGCCATTGCAAGTATGGATAAACCATGGAACCACAAGCGTGTCCATCGAATTTATTGTGAATTAGGCCTTAATTTGCGTATTAAGCCTAGAAAGCGATTGCCTAGAGGAGAAGCAAAATGCTTGGTGCAGCCACTATTTCACAACGTATGTTGGTCAATCGACTTTATGTCAGATGCACTGAGTAGTGGCGTTAAATTTAGAACGTTAAATGTAATGGATGATTATAACCGAGAAGCACTCATGGTCGAGCCTAGTTATTCATTGCATGCAAGCCGCGTCACAGATTTGCTTGATCTGACAGCGCGACATCGTGGTTACCCTAGCAGTATCAGGGTTGATCATGGTCCAGAGTTTGAATCACATCACTTTAAAAACGGGTGTAAACAGAGGGGAATATCGCTTAATTACATTCAGCCTGGCAAACCAGCACAAAACGCGTTTATCGAACGGTTTAACCGAACTTACCGAGAGGAGGTGTTAGACAGTAATTTATTCTATAACTTAGTAGAAGTGAAAGAGATCACTCAATGTTGGCTAAAGATTTACAACCAAGAAAGGCCTCACCAATCTTTAGCAGAACTACCACCTACTCAGTTCGCTAAACAGCGGGGCTTAAATTTAATGGGTAAAGGAGAAAACTCTACTTCTAGCTAGTCTCACAAATGGGAGGTTTACATCACCACCATTATCACCACTCGCATTATTACCCTCATCACCATTAGCCTAACCACGGCTTATTTGGTGCAGGCCCTAAACGGCAAAGAACACAATCAGTAACGGATCCTCAACAACATTTGATCGCTTTTGATTTTGATCAAACGCTTACGGTGGAACATACCTTTGGCGATACCTCTGTTGCAATACTAAATATTTTGACACTCACGGCAGAGCGGATGGAAAGAATCAAATATGATTTACTCGGCAATTTGCGTGCGTTTGCCGCCATGCGCTATGTCATTGCTAAGTTGCTGGAGAGTAATAAAGTCACGGTGGCTATAGTGAGTTTCCATGACAATCGAGATTATATAAAATTAGCCTTAGATCTGTTATTAGAAGACAAGGATCTCGTTGCAAAGATACCCATTATTTGCGTTGCGTATACTGATCAAACGCAACGCAAAGCAACACAGATGGATACCTTATGCCAAGCATTTAACATAGATCGCAGTGTTACCTTGATTGACGATGATGCTGTAAACATCAAAGCAGCACAACGTCGCGGTTGGTGCACTGTGCATGCCGACGTGGCACTTGAAAATGCGGTATACATGGAGAGGATTATGCAAGGTTTACCACCGGAGTTATCCAATGCGGTACTGAGTTTACAAGGCGTGTGCAATATTATCCATGGTGATGATAATCCGCGTCCAAGCGCATGAACTGTAAAGCAGGTGCTTAGTGAGTTAGCTAGGCATCTCATTTTCGCCACGTTCATCTTGTAAATGTTGTAAATACAGGGCATCAATGTCGTTGGTGACGTAATCTCCGGTAAAGACACTGTCTTCAAAACGGGTAATAGACGGATTGCCTTCACGCACGGCTTCAATCAGTGCCGCGAGATCTTGATAGATCAACGCATCCGCACCGATCATTTCGCCTATGCTCGCATCGTCTTCGGCATGTGCAATCAGCTCTTTCACACTGGGCATGTCGATACCGTACACATTGGGGTAACACACTCTGGGAGCGGCTGAAGCAAAATACACTTTTTTTGCGCCAGCATTTCGTGCCATGTTGATGATCTCTCTGCAGGTGGTTCCTCTGACAATGGAGTCATCGACCAATAAGACATTTTTACCGTGAAACTCCAGCTCTAAGGCATTGAGTTTTTGTCGCACAGAACGTTTACGCAAGGCTTGTCCTGGCATAATAAAAGTACGTCCCACATACCGATTTTTCACAAAACCTTCGCGGTATTTTATTCCCAGCCGTAAGGCAAGTTGCAGTGCCGCAGGGCGGCTGGTATCTGGGATTGGCATGACTACATCAATATCCGACAAGGCAGGATAGTCGCGCTGTATTTTTTCCGCTAAATATTCGCCTAATCGTAAACGTACTTTGTACACCGAAATGTTATCAATGACGGAATCGGGCCTGGCCAGATAAACATACTCAAACAAACATGGATTGAGCGCCGTTGTTTCTGCGCAGCGTTGCCTGTGTAGCTCACCCTGTTCCGTGATGTAAAGGGCTTCCCCCGGTGCCAGATCAGCAACGACTGTAAAACCCAAGGTGTTTAACGCGACGCTTTCTGAGGCAACCATGTATTCTATGCCGTTCTCTGTTTGACGTTGCCCATAAATAAGTGGTCGAATGCCGTGCGGATCACGAAACGCAACCATGCCGTAACCTGGAATGAGTGCGGCAACCGCATAAGCACCACGGCAACGTTGATGCACGGCAGCCACTGCTTGAAACACATCAGCAGGCTCTACGGCTTGTTTGTGTAAGCGTTGTAATTCGCGGGCAAAGACATTGAGTAATACTTCTGTGTCTGAGTGGGTGTTTAGATGACGCAAATCATTACGCCAGAGCTCTTCACGCAAGGCTGCCGCATTGGTTAAATTGCCGTTGTGCACCAGCACCAAGCCGTAGGGCGAGTTCACATAAAAGGGTTGTGCCTCATCGTCACTGTAAGTGCCTGCCGTGGGATAACGCACATGGCCTACGCCTATATTACCTTGCAGGCTGTACATATGGCGTGTGCGAAATACATCACGCACCAATCCTGTGCCTTTGTGTATGCGCAAGCGTCCATTTTCGCTGGTAGCCATACCCGCTGCATCTTGTCCGCGGTGCTGCAGTGCGGTCAAGGCATCAAATAAATCTTGATTAACGGGCGAGTACGCGACAATTCCCACGATACCACACATAGACGCTGTACCTTATGACGTAATAATGAGGAGCGTAATACTACCACGTTACCATCGAATACTCAAAAATACTCCTGCGGAAAGTAATTTAGCGAGTCCTGGTCATTCGCTTGGTTCGATGTGAAGAGGCTTGGTCAGCTGATTATTTTCGGGTTGCAGCAGACGCAGATTCACATGCTTTACCATGATGTCTTGTAACCACGATTCTAAAGGAGAAAACTGCACGATCAAGACCGACTGTTTCCACCACTCTTGTTGGGTTAATGTGGTGAGGCGTACTAAGACTAGCAATACCGCCACGATCAGCATGCCGCGTGCGGCGCCAAACACAATTCCCAGCAGACGATCGGTGGAAGAGAGTCCCGTCTTATTGATAATAATCGACATCATGCGCCCAATGAATACGCCGATAATTAAGATCGTGACGAAGATACAGGCGACGGATACACCTAGACGTATGGATGGGCTGCTGATTTTGGAGGCAAACAACGGAGATATAACGCCGGAAAAGTGTAAGCTGCTCCACACAGCCAATCCCCATATGACTAACGACAACAGCTCACGCACAAAACCGCGGACAACGCTAGTTAGCATGGAAACAACAACAACACCAACGATGATGTAGTCTACCCAGTTCAATGTCATAACTTGCGCTTACTTTCGTCGTTTCAACAACTCGGCCGCAAGCGACCGAGATTGTCCCCTTAATTGATTTCGCCTGAAATAAATTCGCGCGAGACGACCCGAGGTCGAGTTCGCACCGGCTTCCCTTTTACCTCACCCGCAAGCGGATGACTTTTCTTTCTTTAAAAGTTAAGAACTGGGATGCACTTCAACAATGACCCCATGTAGGTTAAGGGCTTGCAATTTTGTTACCAGCTTCACTGATTCTGCACGTACCGCCTGCGGCCCAACTAGAACCCTAACCATAGAATGATTGTTTTGTGGTATTTGTTGTGTGTAAGCAGTAAATCCCTGTAACTTTAATTTTTTTACCAAGCTATCTGCGTTAGTCATACTGCTAAAGCTGCCCATTTGAATCGCCCAACCTGTTTGTTGGATAGCCGCACTTGCTTTAGCTTTCTGCTTATCCGTTGTTGCATTGTGCACAGTACCGCTTGCGGCCACATGTTTGAACCCCGCTCCTTTGACAATGGGTTGTGCATGCATGCTGGCTTTCTTGTTGCTGGCAGTCGTAGTGACTTCGGTACTACTATCCATTGCCGCTTTATGCTCCTCACGCGTAGTGATGTCGGCATTAGCGGGTGTCGGTTGGCTGATAACCCCGTTGCTGACTTTTGCAATTCCGTTGTCGGGTGCCACTTGGGCTGGATTACTCGGGCCACTCACAGTGGAGGCCGGCGTAGATGCGGGTGATGCTGCGCTGGCATCAGCAATCCGGTTGGACTCGACGCCATTTGCCGCACTCTGCTGCGCAGGGTTGTTACCGACAAGGGCTGCTTGACTATTCGTGGTTTCGTGCGCATCTGTAGTCGCTTGACTGCGTAATGCGACATTGTCTGTCCCCACGCTGGGTGGCGGCGTCGGAATATCTGTTTCCAAGCTAATTTGCTGCGAATTGGGTACTTGTTGCGGATTATCGAATAGCATGGGGATGAAAATAACGGCTAACGCAATCAACACACCGACGCCCATCAAACGCTGCTTAACTTTTGTTTCCATTTTGACCTCGCAAATTAGTTATATCCGGTAGCGCGGATGATAGCATATTTTATGTGGTGAACACCCCTCTAACTTATTATTTCTCGTAACTATTCAACTGCTGGGGTTCAACATGTGTTCGTCTGTTTGCAGCAATGCACTGACCGTATAAAACGAGCCGAATACCAAGATGCGATCGCCACTTTCGGCAAGGCGTTGTGCTGCTTGATAAGCCTGCACAATAGTGTCAAAAACAGTGACACGTGTTGCGCTGAGTGCAACTAATTCCTCCTGCAAGCGCTGGGCGCTTGCCGTGCGCGGCGTATCTAGGTTGCTGACATGCCACACGTGTACGTGAGGTAATAGTGCGGCGAAGGTATTACGACTGTCTTTATCAGCGAGCATACCGACTACGGCTAGGGTTTTCCCCTGGCACGGTTGTTGTTGCAAACGCAGCGCTAGGTATGCTGCCGCAGCGGGATTGTGTGCCACATCAAAAATAGACAACACGCGACCGGGTACACACTGAAAACGACCGAGCAATTGTGCGCCTTGCAGTCCTTCTCGCACAGCATCCGTGGGGATTGTAATGTGAGACGGTAGTACGCTGAGGGCTTGCAGTGTAATCGCTGCATTGTCTACACCGAGGTGTACGCACGGTAAATCCAAATAGCTACGCGACGGGGTGTGACAGTCCCAGGTATCGCTGTGCGGCGCAACAGTAAAATCGCGCTTAGCTATATAGGTAGGTGTTTGTAATGCCTCAGCATGAGCGAGCAGCGTAGCAGGCGGGCAGGGGTCGCCACAAATCAGTGGTTTCCCGGCGCGTAAAATTCCGGCTTTTTCGCGCGCGATCGCTGCGCGCGTGTGTCCTAACCACGTCGTATGTTCTAAATCAATCGATGTAATAACAGCAACATCTGCATCGACGATATTCACTGCATCTAAACGCCCGCCCAAACCAACTTCCAAGATCAACACGTCCAGCGGGTGTTGTTGAAAATGAATGAATGCCGCTAATGTTGTTACTTCGAAGTAGGTTAACGGGGTATTGCCGCGATACGTTTCAGCACGACGTAAGGCATTTACCAATGCATCATCCGTTATCGCTTGGCCATTCACACGAATACGTTCATTAAAGCGCCATAAATGCGGTGAAGTGTAACAGCCGACGCGCAGCTTGGCACACCGTAGAATAGACTCTGCAAGTGCCACAAAGGAGCCTTTGCCATTGCTGCCCGTGACCGTAATCACAGGACAATCAAAGCGTGTGAGTTGGGCTATATCAGGTAAGTTACGCAAACGCTCCAAACCTAAAGCTATGTGCTGTGGGTCGTATTTTTCTAATTGCTGTAAGCAATAGGCTAAGTCATTCATACGCGGTGGTGATAGCGGGTCTGCGTAGCAGCTTTGCCAATAAACCGGCGATCGTATCACGCAATTGGCGTCGATCGACGATCATATCAACGGTACCGTGCTCTAATAAAAATTCGCTGCGCTGAAAACCTTTAGGCAAAGTCTCACGTACCGTTTGTTGAATGACACGTGGTCCCGCAAAGCCGACCATGGCCTCTGGTTCAGCGACGATGATGTCACCCAACATAGACAAACTGGCCGCAACACCACCCATGGTGGGATCGGTTAACACGGAGATATACGGCAATGCTCTACGCGAGAGTTTTTTTAAGGCGGCACTGGTCTTAGCCATTTGCATCAAGGAAAATAAACCTTCTTGCATTCTGGCACCACCGCTTGCGGAGAAGGCGATTAATGGCGTATTCGTCGCTAAACAGGCTTCTACCCCACGCACAAAACGTTCTCCTACCGCTGTTCCCATGGAACCACCCATGAAACCAAATTCAAAGGCTAGCGCGACTACCGGTATTTGCTGTAATTGCCCGCGCATGACAACAAGCGCTTCTTTTTCATTTGTTGCCTTTTGTGCGGCGAGGAGACGGTCTTTATACTTTTTGCTGTCACGGAATTTTAGCCAATCCACCGCCGTCACCTCAGTTGCTAATTCCTGTTGTGCATCAGGGTCCAAAAAATAGTGTAAACGTTCGCGGGCAGAGAGCCGATGGTGATGATTGCATTTAGGACAGACAGACAAGCTGCGCTCTAGTTCGCTGCGATAGAGCACTGCCGAACAAGCGCCGCACTTGCTCCATAACCCTTCGGGTACTCCCTTTTTTTGTGCCGTGCTGGTACGAATACGCGACGGTAGTAAGCTAGAAAACCAGTTCATAGGCGAGACCTCAACTATAATCGATACATTGCCATGGCAGATTGGCATCATACTGCAGTTAGCGTTGTTGTTCAAATCGGAGGTTTTTAGCGGAGCAGCGAGCGCAGGTTAAAGAACAAGTTGGCAAAATCGCACGGCTTAGCCCCACTGTGCTGCTTCAGCCGCCGTCAACCCTCTTAGGGCTGTTGTGTACAAAGCCCGATGTAATGGGATACCTGCGATCTTTGCCGAAGGCACGGCGACTGACGCGAACACCCGGCGGGGCCTGGTGACGTTTGTATTCACTGCGCTGCACCAGTGCAATAACCTGTGCGACGCTGTGCGCTGCAAAACCCGCTGCGACAATCGTATCGACACTTTGATCGTGTTCGATGTAACGTTCTAGGATAGCATCCAGTTCCGCGTATGTGGGTAAGTTATCCGTATCGAGTTGTGCCTCCGCCAATTCAGCACTGGGTGGTCGTGTCAAGGTACGTTCAGGGATAACATTGCTTGTGCCATTGCGATAATGGGCAAGTGCAATGACCTGAGTCTTATACACGTCTTTTAGCACAGCAAAAGCACCAGACATATCCCCATACAACGTGGAGTAGCCCACAGCCACCTCACTCTTATTGCTAGTGTTTAGCAATAGGCTACCGGTCTGATTGGATAGCGCCATCAATAACAACATGCGACAGCGAGCTTGTAAATTCTGTGTGGTAATACTGTGTAAGGGTTGCTGCAAACTCGCGTCAAGGCTTTGCAACAACACGTGAAAAATAGGCTCTATGGATAATACACGATACTTAACACCCAATGTAGCTGCCAACGTAGCAGCGTCTTCTAAACTCACCGCAGACGTGTAACGCGAGGGTAACATAATCGCTTCAACCTGCGCTGCGCCTAATGCATCCACTGCAACGGCTAAAGTCAGTGCGGAATCTAAGCCACCGGATAAACCAAGCAATACGTTATGGAAACCGTTTTTCTGTACATAGTCATGGGTTCCGCAGCACAACGCATTATACAACAAGGCATTATCCGATGGTGTTGGTGCCACTGAGCCTGCAATGGTATCGTGCGCCATATCGATATCGACAGTCGCAAGGTGGCTGGAAAAGTGGGGAGAAAGATGACGTAGCGTGCCGCGCTTATCGATCACCATGGATCCGCCATCAAACACCAATTCATCTTGTCCCCCGACGTGGTGGACATACACAATCGGTACGTGATGTGCCCGTGCTCGTTGTTGTATGGTGTGCAAGCGTAATGCCGGTTTTGCTTGATCAAAAGGAGAGGCGTGTAAGCTGATAATTAAGGTTGCGCCTGCGGCGACTGTCGCGGCAATCGGTTGTGGGTGCCACAGATCCTCACAAATCAGCAAGCCAATTGCAATGCCATTTATGTTGAACACACACGCAGTCTGACCGGCGGCAAAGTAACGTTGTTCGTCAAATACGCCATAGTTAGGGAGGCATTGTTTGTGGTAGCTCTGTTGCACAGCACCGTCTTGTAATAACACGGCGGCATTGTATAGCAGGCGACGCTGACGTTGTGGGTAACTCACAATCACGCTAATTCCGTGGCAGTGTGCGCTGATCGCAGCGAGAGATTCTGCACAGGCGGCAATAAAATCGTCGCGTAGCAATAAATCTTCTGCGGGATAACCACAGATAGCCAATTCAGGGAAAACGATCAAATCAGCTCGAGCCACATCGCGTGCATGCACAATGGCATCGACGATGCGACGTTGGTTATTGGCAATATCGCCCACGGTGAAATTTAATTGCGCAAGTACGACGCGTAATTGTCCGCTCATTTATGGTTTGTCCTTTGTAAAAGTGACAAGTTAAGGGTGCACATTGCGGCAAGCTCGCCATTTCTAGTCAGTGCACTCATTATTTTGCGTGAAGATAAACACAGTCGTTGCAAATAGCAACTATTATGGGCAAGATAAGAGCACATTTAAAGGATATACCGGATTAATCGGGATGATAGACACAATAAAGCAGGCTTACTTAGAACACATGGGGATTGATGTGTGGCGCGAACGTGTCGCACAGAAAGACATGGATGCTGTTGCCGAACAGCTACCCGTTGCCGTGATGGACTGGCGACAATTAGCCACGTGTGTGCGTGAGTGTCGTTTGTGTGATTTAGCCGCCACGCGTACGCAAACGGTTTTTGGGGTGGGTAACCAAGCGGCAGATCTAGTGTTGGTGGGTGAAGCACCCGGTGCTGAAGAAGACAGGCAGGGCGAACCCTTCGTGGGACGTGCGGGACAGTTATTAAATGCGATGTTGCACGCCATAGGTTTACAACGCGAGCAAATTTATATTATGAATATTCTCAAATGCCGCCCACCCAACAACCGTGATCCGCAACCCAGCGAAATCACGCAATGCAGTGCTTATTTAGAACGCCAGCTCGCGTTGCTGCAACCCAAAGTGGTGGTGGCACTCGGCCGCGTTGCCGCGCATCACTTATTAAAAAATCCCATGCCATTAGCAAAATTGCGTGGCAAGGTGTGGCAATTGGAGAATAAGCCGCAGATCCCTTTAATCGTGACTTATCATCCCGCCTATTTGTTGCGTTCACCGCATGAGAAAGTCAAATCTTATCTAGACTTATTACAACTTAAACGGATCCTAGCCAAGCAGTGAGGGGTTTGTGCGAAGTCATGGCTATAGTTTACTGGAATGCTTGTGCGTACTGGCGTTACTCGCTGTGGTTATGTACGTAACATTTACTCATGTTTACCCGATGTTGTTAAAAGTGCGTGAATGGACTACCGTGTATCGTCTATTTGATACTCTACAGTGGGCACGTGCAGAAGCCATGCGCCAGCATCAAAGAATAATTTTTTGCGCTAGCGCAGATCACCAAACTTGTTGCGATAATTGGCAGCAGGGCCAATTGGTCGGTATCGTTAATGCATCGGCTGCAACACATACATCAACGCCAACCTCAGTGCTACGGATATTGCCGGCCGTCGCAGGGCAATTGCATTTTCACGGATTTACGCAGAACCAGGCCGTGTATTTTTCTGCAGCGGGGACACGTGCTGAAAACGGGACTTTTACTTATACAGTAAACGAAACGCTATGCTGGCAAATAATCATTAATACTGCAGGCAGAGCACGCCTGCAGCAATGTACGCTAGCGAGTTAACAAGTCCCATTCTCTACCAGCGCATTTGCGAGCGGTATATATACCGCTCGCACTTGAAGATGCGAATTTTGATGGGTAAGTCGCGCGGTATACCCTATTTCTAGACCTACGAAAAGTAAATTTTCGCTCGATCACCCAAGAGGAGAAGAACACTTCAAAATGTAAAAATCGCATTTTGAAGTGAAATGGGTATATTGTGGTTAAGCGTTGGTTTCGCTACACTGCCTAACACATCCAGCTGCAATGGGGGGCATAGCATGCCAACACACGGCGATACGGTAGGGCGGTTTGACGCAACAGTCGAGCACTATGTTAAATATCGGCCCAGTTATCCGGTCGATGTTATCGCTTTATTACACAGTGCGTGTCACCTGCAGCCTGCTGCTGTTGTTGCCGATATTGGCATGGGAACGGGCATTTTTACTAAATTATTGCTGGAGCAGGGCTACAGAGTATTGGGTGTTGAGCCGAACATCAGAATGAAAGAAAAGGCGGATCGCGATTTAAAGCAGTATGCTGACTTTACGAGTATCACAGGACATGCAGAAACCACACACCTTGCCACTGGCAGTGTTGACTGTGTGACAGCAGCCATGGCATTTCATTGGTTCAACCAAATAGCCGCTAAGCAAGAATTCATGCGCATCTTAAAACCGGGCGGCTATTGTTTTTTTGTATGGAATTTACGTGCTAATGAAGCATCACCTTTTATGCAAGCGTATGAGAACTTGCTAGAACAGTACGGGATTGACTATCAAGCTGTTGCTGCCGAAAAACTAACGCAACAAGAAATAACACAGTTTTTTCTACCGACTGTGGCACAAATAACGACGTTTCCCAATCAGCAATTGTTCAATGAACAGGGCTTATTGGGTCGACTGTTATCTACCTCCTATGTACCCAAGCTGGGTCATCCCGATTATCACGCTATGCTAGACGCTGCAACGCAATTATTTACGCAACATCAAGTCGATGGCCAAGTGGAATTTATTTATCATACGCGGTGCTACTATGGTCCGCTGTCGCCAGTGCACAAAATGTTGTAACACAACCACTAAAGTCACATGAAAAAACTAACGCCGCGTGAAATTAAATTAAGAAGACATTTATGGATGTTAGGTGTTTTCATAACCATCTTATTATTAAATAAATCTATACTACAAAAAAACAATGTTGGCTTTGATCTGTATCGTTCAGCGCAAGTAGACAGCGCGACTTTAGAAAAAGAACTCGGTAAGACACTGCGGGAGTTAAGGTCAACCTTGTTAGCGATTTATGTCAAGCCATCTGTTGCCAAAGAGCAGCAGCTGGGACTGTTGCATAAACAAATAATCGACAAGTTGCAGCGCATGGGGAATTTTGCTTATGTCGCTATTTCTCCCACCATAGGCGAAAATAACGCTATTTTTATTACGGTAGAATTAGTCGATGCCAGCGATCGTTATCGTTTGATGATGGTTGCGCCAGAGCCACAACAACACATTGTAGTCAGCGCGCCATTGTTGCAAAAGTGGCAAGCCTATGTGGTAGCAGGAGAACGCAACGCATGGCATAAATCGGCAGAAAAAAATAAGTTACCCTGTGCAGGTTACTATTGTAAATACCCTATTAATAACGCCGACCTGCAAAAATATAATGCTTATTTCTCGGATCACGTTCCACGTCACAAGACGCAGTTGCAATTGATGTTGCAATACGATCAGGATCCCAACAAACGGGTAGCTGCACTCTACCTACTGGCCTACGATTCCAGTATAGAGAATACAGTATCCGCACTCAGTGGCGCATTGAAAGATAGCAATAGAACGGTACGTGCAGCAGCAGCAGAAATGTTAACGGCTATTTTAACCCAACAGAAAGTTACGCGATTTCCCCTTGGCATTGCCGTTAATCACTTAGATTCTCCGGATGTAGCAGATAGAAATGATGCGTTAAGTTTGGTTGTGCAGTTGGTGAAATATCCAACCTATGCGGGATACATAAGACAACATGCGGCTTTGCATTTAGTGCAATTGTTAAAAATGCATCATCCCATTCTGCATAAGAAAGCGTATCACGTCTTGCACAGCCTAGTGCAAAATGCACCGTCTCAGTATGATTATGTGGGCTGGGAACGTTGGGCGCAGCAACAATAGATTCACAGGCTCCCCGCGACACATTATACTGTTGCGACAACGATGGACGCCGCATACAAGGATGGAAAAAGTGATAGCACGATTGGGATTTACACTGGTTGAGCTCATGCTGACGCTGGCCGTTGCGGCCATTTTACTTGCCGTAGCGGCGCCTGGTTTCAGAGGTATTTTACAAAGTAATCGCGCCACTACGTTCACTAATGATTTTGTTGCGCACCTCAACTTAGCACGCAGCGAAGCGATCAAACAAGGTCAATCCGTTAGTTTATGTGCCGCAAACAGTTCACAAACAGCATGCAGCAACAGTACTAATTGGAGTAACGGATGGTTGCTGTTTGTGGATTCCAACGACGATGGTTTATTGGGTAACTTGGCGGATCGCATTAAAATATATCCCACTTTGGATGGTGGACGCACGTTGACGACTAGGCAAACGCATATTACCTACTCCAGCGAAGGCTTTGTCACCAGCGGGGCGGGGGATTTTAGGCTACAAGCCTCAGCGTGTTCGGGACCCTATGCGCGTTTGCTGCAGTTATCCGCCTCAGGCAGGCTACGTGTCACGGCCACCGATTGCACCTAATCCGTATCCGCCACTGGAGGTATATGCTAGGATACAACCCAAAAAGCAACACGATGAGACAAAACCAATGAATGCATTAACCGCCACCGTGATAGAGCAAAAATTAGCTAGTTACTGTTTGCCTTATATGTCTTCCGACATCGTCAGTGCAAAAGTCCTCGAGAAAATTACCCTTGATGCAAGCAACGTACGCTTGCACTTAAGTTTAGGTTTTCCTGCGCGCAGTTTGCTACGTAGGATTAGCGATGAGATAAGTCTGCACCTCAATGCCTTGTTAGGTGCCAGGACCCTTGATGTTGCCGTTACGTGGAAGGTTGCCGCACATGCCACGCAACCGGGTTTAGCCGGTATCCCACAGGTCAAAAACATTATTGCTGTTGCTTCCGGCAAAGGCGGGGTAGGTAAGTCAACCACAGCGGTAAATCTCGCGTTAGCCTTAGTTGCAGAGGGCGCTAGCGTAGGTATTTTGGATGCGGACATCTATGGTCCTAGTCAACCCTTGTTGTTAGGTATTCAACAAAAACCAGAAAGTACAGACGGTAAAACCGTTGCACCCATTATGCAACACGGTCTGCAATCTATGTCGATCGGTTACTTGATAGCGGAAGATACCCCTATGGTATGGCGTGGCCCCATGGTCACCAGTGCATTGCAGCAATTATTGCATAATACCCAATGGCAAAATGTCGATTATCTCATCGTAGACTTACCTCCCGGCACGGGTGATATTCAGCTGACATTGGCGCAGAAAATACCGGTGAGTGGTGCGGTGATAGTTACTACGCCGCAGGATTTAGCGCTAGCGGATGTCAGTCGCGCCATTGCGATGTTTGCCAAAGTGAATATCCCCGTCTTGGGTATCGTTGAAAATATGGCATTACACCGTTGTTCTGCGTGCGGTCATCAAGAAGCAATTTTCGGTGAATCTGGGGCGCAGCGTGTCGCTGAACAATATGTTGTTCCTGTGCTGGGCAGCTTGCCACTGGATATACGCATTCGTGTGCAATCGGATCGTGGTGTGCCGATTGTGCTGAGCGAAGGCGCAGATGATGAGGTAGTTAGCACGTATCGGCATATTGCGTTACAAATCGCGGCTCAATTGGCACAACAAAAGAAAAATTACAGCAGTCGTTTTCCGCATATTGTCATCGAAAATAGTGAATAGTGAAAGGAGCATTACATGTCGATTAAATCTGATCAGTGGATCCGCCGTATGGCGCATGAACAGGGTATGATAGAACCCTTTGCCCCAGAACAAGTGCGTGTGTGTGATGGCAATAAAATTATTTCTTATGGTACATCCAGCTACGGATATGATGGGCGTTGTGCAGCCGAATTTAAAATATTTACCAATATCAATTCTGCTATTGTTGATCCAAAGAATTTCTCGGCGCACAGTTTTGTGAGCATTGAGGCGGATGTATGCATTATCCCACCTAATTCATTTGCGTTGGCGCGTACTGTCGAATATTTTCGTATTCCGCGTAACGTATTAACCATTTGCCTCGGAAAATCAACCTATGCGCGTTGCGGCATTATCGTTAATGTGACACCACTGGAACCGGAGTGGGAAGGGCATGTCACCCTAGAATTTTCCAATACCACACCGTTACCTGCAAAAATTTACGCGAATGAAGGTGTAGCACAATTTTTATTTTTAGAATCTGACGAAGTGTGCATGACATCCTATAAAGACAGGGGGGGGAAATACCAAGGACAAACCGGCGTTACCTTACCAACTACCTAAGTCTCATTCGCTAGCGGTATGTATCAGTACGCCGCGTTGTGCAGCGGCATTGATGCGTTCACGCAATTCTTTGCCCGCTTTAAAATGTGGCGTATATTTGCCTTGCGTGACAACTTGTTCGCCTGTTTTAGGATTGTGTGCGCACCGTGGTGGGTGATAGTGTAATGAGAAACTACCAAAGCCACGAATTTCTATACGCTCACCACGACCCAGTGCATTCGCCATCATTTCAATAAGGATATTGATAGATTCATACAAATGCGATTCAGGCACATGGGTATGTTTCGCTGCAATCGATGAAATTAGTATGGATTTAATCACGTTTATGCTTCCCACCGCTTCGCTAAACACTTTAACATAACGACAAGTTACCTTTGGTACCATTCGATATCAGCCCACTATACTAACAAGGATTTGGCAGCGATGCATCTGCCTTTTATGGAAAAAGATAAAAATCGTGTAACTATTCAGCAAATTTTCAAGCCTCTGTGATTGTGCTTAAAAACGCAGTGTTTTGTTTACGCGATGGGGATTCTTAAGAAGCGAATCGCGTATCGATCCTGAGAATTTTGTTAAGTCCAGTTTTACTGGATAGGCGTATAACTAAGGGTAACTATTCAATCGTTTGTGGAATAGTTACCAAAAGTGTAAAATTTACGAAGATTAAATGGCAGCAAAAAATACGCTTTACTCAGTGGCAGGAAGGGTTGTCGGTGTTGCATAACAAATATCCGTTGCTGCCTAGTCGTTTTCCATCCAGCGTGATTTTTTCCTGTGCCAACTGTATACGTTGTTCACTGAACCACTGTATGACTTGCGGATAATAGATATGTTCTAGTTGTTGTACTCTGTGAGCTAAGCTTGTTTCTGTATCTTCTACACAGATAGCAAGCTTCGCTTGCCCGATGATGGGACCTGCATCTAATTCAGAATTAACAAAGTGGATAGTTAGGCCGTGCTCGTTGTCATGCGCGGCTAAGACCTTAGCATGAGTATGTAACCCAGGATGTTTAGGCAATAGCGAAGGATGTATATTAATAATTTTTCCGTAATAGGTGCTAACGAGTTGTGGGCCGAGGATTCGCATAAACCCGGCTAGCACAATGAGTTGCAATGGGTATTGGGTTAAACACGCATGCAACGCACGATCATAGTCGTTACGACTGGGGTAATCTTTCGCATCGATAACACAGGTTGCTATGTTTGCCTGGGTTGCATAGGATAAGCCTGGTGCATCAGCCCGACTACTGATGACGATAGCGATACGTGCATGCAGAGTGCCGAGCGCTATTGCCCGGATAATCGCGTGTAAATTGCTGCCGTTACCCGAAATCAATACGGCGAGTGTTAGGGGCGGACGTGATAGGCTATTCATCGCACGTGCAAATGTACGCTAGGTGAATTGTCACCGTTACTCTCTATTTCACCAATGACCCAAGCCTGCTCTCCCGATTCCACTAACAAAGCAATGCATTGATGCGCGTAACTTTGCGGGACGCATGCGACCATACCTATTCCACAGTTGAACGTGCGATACATTTCGTGTTGATTCAGTTGGCCTTGTTGTTGTATCCAGCCAAACAAAGCAGGTTGTTGCCATGTGTTGGTATCGATGTGGGCTTGGGTGTGCGCCGGTAAAACCCGGGGGATATTTTCCAACAATCCGCCGCCGGTAATATGTGCCAACGCATGTACGGGTAATTTACTCAATAAGTTGCGGATACTTGACACGTAAATTTTCGTGGGCACTAATAACAAATCCAGCAATCTTTCATTGCCTAATTTGCTGTCGAGATCAATCTGATGGCTTGCAATAATTTGACGAATCAGCGAATAACCGTTGGCGTGCGCACCGCTAGAAGCTATGCCAATGATCGCATCTCCCGGCTTTACGTGACTGCCATCAATGATTTGGCTTTTCTCCACAATGCCCACACAAAACCCCGCCAAATCAAAATCTTCTCCTTCGTATAAGCCAGGCATTTCGGCTGTTTCACCACCAATGAGTGCCATGTTAGATTGCTTGCAACCCTCACCGATGCTCTGTATGACTTTCTCGGCGATATTCACATTGAGTTTACCGGTGGCGTAATAATCCAGAAAAAACAGGGGTTCAGCACCACAGACGATGAGGTCATTGGCACACATCGCCACCAGATCAATGCCTATACCGGAGTAGGATTCCGCCATTAAGGCAAGCTTGAGTTTGGTTCCCACTCCATCGGTAGCGGACACGAGCATGGGCTGCTTGTAGCGTTCTATGGGTAGTTGGAATAATGCGGCAAACCCACCGATGCTGGAATGCACCCCTGGTCGACTGGTGGCTGCTGCAATGGGCTTAATCCGCTTGACTAACTCATTCCCAGCATCTATGTTGACGCCGGCTTGTGCGTAACTGAAAGAAATGTCACTTGAACTTTTTTTGCTCATTTCGCTTGTCTCGGTTTGGTGATTCACGCTATGTGGCGCATGTTAACAAGCTAAAGCGTTTGAGACCAGATCTTTGCTATTATTTGTGCTGCTCGTTTCTGTTAGACTGCGTAGAAAGTGGTGTCCACTGCAGGCAAGCCAAATAGCGTGGGCTTGAACGACGTTGTATTTAGATGGGAAGTAGGATAACAAAGACTTATGCGTTACTTGCTATGTTGGTTGGTTTGTATTGGTCAATGGTGCAGTTGGGCAAATGCAGCAGAAAAAATAGATATTTATAGTGCAGATATTCCCGTGTACGCACAAACGTCACAAGTACGCCAAGAAGCACTGCGTATGGCGCTGGAAAAGGTGTTACTCAAGGCAAGCGGCAATGCTGCGGTACGTGATGCTCCCCCCTTTACACATGTATTGTCTGAGGCTGAATCTTGGGTCGAAGAATACAGCTACCATGAGGCCGGCGTGAATTCAGACAACGCGGCAACGGGATTGCTCTTGCACGTGCGGTTTCAACCCTCAGCGATTAACGCGGCGTTGGTACGTCTTGGTTACCCGCTCTGGGATAAGCAACGGCCCATGCTGTTAGTCTGGTTAGTGGAGGAGAATCCAGCGCACACGAAACAATTGATTGCCAGTGATATGGATAGCCCACTGGCAAACAGTTTGCGCCAAGTGACACAAGAACATGGCTTATCTATGTTTTTGCCTATGCTCGATCTGAGCATGCTGGATATTCTATCGGTGCATGACGTTTGGAACGTCAATGTTAGTGCCTTACAGCAAGCTTCTAGTCGTTACGGTATTGCCACACAAGTTGTGCTGAAATGTAAAAACGACAATGGAACATGGCAGATGGATGCAAGCTTACTGACGGCTGATGCCCGTAACGATTTCGTGGCGTCTGATGCAAATCAAGAGAAAGCATTGACATCGATTGTGGATCAATTAAGTCGTGCCTTAGTGCAAGCGCAGCCAAAGCGCGATACGGCGGATAAACAAAGCGCACTGCAGTTGACGGTAACACACATCGATGATGTTGCGAGTTATGCCAAGCTAACTAACTATTTAAACCAATTTTCTTTAATTAAAGATGTGCAGGTAATACGCATCAAACCACATGAAATAGAAGTACTGTTGTCGATATTTGGAGACGCTGCACAATTGCAGCAACTGTTTGATGTAGAACCCAGTTTGCTCCACAGGGTATCAGTTAACGAAGATACGAATAAATTGCTTTATCAATGGAACGATGCAACAACGCATACTTAATTTGATGGTAGGGTGATTCCGTGTGCGTTTTAGTCTGCTAAACTGTTTGGCGTTATAGGATGAGACAAGGAAAAGACAATGAACGAGGCGAATAAATGGTGGCTAATTGTCGGTGGCGCTACACTTTTTTTTCTTAGCTTGCTTTATGTGTGGTCTGGTATATTGACGCCATTTGTCTGTGCTACTTTGTTGGCGTACCTGACTAATCCCTTAGTGGAAAAAATGTTAGCCTGGAAAGTGCCGCGTACGGGAGCCGTCGTTGTTGTTTTGGGTTTGTTGTTGTGTGTGCTGTTATTGTTGTTATTTGCGGTGTTACCGTTGCTAAAACAACAGATATATTATCTTTTTACCCAACTGCCGCAATTTGTAGTGGTGTTACAAGAACGCATTTGGCCTTGGCTTAATACGCACTTAGGTGGATTAACCAAACTAGGCGATATAGATTCGATGGATGTTAAGCAAACCATCACGAGTTATTGGCGCGAGGTAGTCAACGCGCTGGGCATTACCTTAAATTCTATTTCAAACTCCGGTGTAGCATTACTGGGTGGTATTCTTGATGTGTTATTGGTTCCTGTTGCCTTGTTTTATTTATTACGCGATTGGCCGCACCTCATGCGGGGCTTACAAAATCTGTTACCCCGTAGAATGCTGAGTGTCGTTTGCCAACTGTCTACGCAATGCAGCAATGTGTTATCTGCTTTTTTCCGCGGGCAATTGTTAGTGATGGCAACTGTCGCCGTGTGCTATACCATCGGGCTGGCCTGTGTGGGCTTGCACCTGACCTTATTGATTGGTGTTACAGCCGGACTATTGAGTATCGTGCCGTATTTAGGTTTTATTATCGGTTTAATAGCCGCGTTATTAGCCAGCCTATTTCAGTTTCATGATACGGTCCACTTGTTGTATGTGCTCCTAGTATTTGGACTAGTGCATGTTTTAGAGGGGACTGTACTTGTGCCATGGCTCGTCGGGAATAAAATAGGTTTGCATCCCCTTGTCGTTATCTTTGCGATATTGGCCGGCGGGCAATCACTGGGATTTATTGGTGTGCTGCTGGCACTGCCTATGGCAGCCGTACTCATGGTGTTGTTGCGTTATTTCTATCAACAGTACCGCGCTAGTACCATGTATAAGGCTGACAGTATATGAAAGGGCAATTGGTATTGCCAGTTAACTTGCGCGATGACATGACGTTCGATAATTTTTTTTGTGGTAGCAATCAGCAATTGGTTAGTCAATTGAATGACGTATTACACGGTAATGCGACCGAGCGTTTATACTATTTATGGGGTAAGCTGGGGGTAGGACGTAGTCATCTGTTGCAAGCGTGTTGCCACCATGCCAGTAAAATCCATTTATCTGCTGCCTACATCCCGTTGCTGCAAGCATCGGAATTAGCCCCGGATGTCTTCGTTGATTTGGAACAAATGGATGTTGTGTGTATTGATGATGTGGATAGTATAGCAGGACACGCCGAATGGGAAGAGGGACTGTTTCACTTATATAATCGCATGCTAAACACGACGACACGTTTATTTATTGCTGCCGCACAACCACCACGCAAGTTAGCGATAAAACTACCGGATTTACATTCACGGCTGGCTTGTTGCGTGATTTTTAACGTCCATTCGCTGAGCGATCAAGAAAAAGCATTAGCCTTGCAATTACGTGCTAAACATCGTGGTTTAGAGTTATCCCTTGCCGTCGCACAATTTCTCATGTTACGTGTGCCACGCGACATGCAGGCGCTGTTTGAATTGTTAGATAAGTTGATTCAAGCGGCGTTGTACGCGCAAAAACGTCTGACCGTTCCCTTTGTTAGGACAATATTGACGGATATTAAATAAAGGCTTATCGCATGGTTGCGCAAAGGCGGTGTCTTTAAGTTGACACTGCGATAGTGCTTGGATAAAGTGGGCGCTTCTTGCCGGTGTTTTTCGGAATAAGTAGCGTTGTGTTTAACTGAATATACCGCTAGCGAATGACATAGGGGTGATGGGGAAAAGTAACAGACTCGTATTTAAGGTGGGTAGACTAACGCACGGATACCGCAAATGATTCCATTTTTTCATGTTGTGAGTCATGCTTGGGGTTGGCGTTATCAGTAGTGTTTTAAGGAATATTACTATGTTGGTTCGCAATTTAAAAACCAGACACCTTAGCATGATCGCGTTAGGCGGGGCTATTGGTACCGGCATATTTCTGGGAAGTGGCTATGCACTGCATGTTGCCGGTCCAGGCGGCGCACTTACCGCTTATTGCCTCATCGCAATCATGGTGTACTTTTTGATGACCAGCTTAGGTGAAATGGCAACCTACCATCCTACCTCAGGTTCATTCTGTGAATATGCCTCACGCTATGTTGATGAGTCATTTGGGGTGGCAATGAGTTATAACTATTGGTTTAATTGGGCCATCACCTTCGCAGCCGAAATTTCAGCCGCCACGATTATCGTGCAGTACTGGTTTCCGACCTTGTCGACCCTCATTATTTCGGGCACGTTTTTTATCGTACTTTTAATAACTAATTTACTGTCAGTACGTGTTTATGGCGAAATAGAATCCGTCATGTCGTTTGTAAAAATTGCAGTCATTGTCATTTTTATTGTGTTGTGCTTGTTTATTTTAATCAAAAAAAATCAATGGGGCTTGCAACATTTCCGCGTCGAAGATGGTCCTTTTCACCAAGGTTGGCGCGGTTTATTGATGGTGTTTTTAATTGCGGGGTTTTCCTTCCAGGGTTCTGAATTAATCGGTGTCAGCGCAGGCGAGGCCAGTGATCCAAAACGCAGCATTCCACAGGCGATACGTCACGTGTTTTGGCGCCTGTTATTATTTTACGTATTAACTACTTTGCTGATTGGTTTACTGATTCCGTTTAATGATCCGTTATTAGCACAGCAAGACAGTGTGAACTCTAGCGCGTTCACCTTGGTTTTCCAAAATTATTTCACGCATAAGACAGCGGCTTATTTTATGAATGCAATCATTTTAGTTGCCGTACTCTCGGCTGCAAATGCCAGTATGTATGCTGCGGCACGCACACTGTGGCACATGGGCAACACGAAGCAAGCGCCAGGTTTATTCGCCTATACAACGCAACATGGCGTACCTACCTACGCTGTGTTGGGCACAGCGGCAGTCGGCAGTATTGTTTTTCTATCGTCTTACCTAGGCAATGGCAAGCTATTTACAGTATTACTCACCATTTCTGCCTTGTGTGGTTTCATCAGTTGGTTCGGCATTGCATTGACCCATTATTATTTTCGTCGTTATTATCTGCGCGGCGACATCAGTCAATTATCCTATAAAGCGAAACTTTTTCCTTATGCGCCATTGATCGCGATGGCAATGGTTTTATTTGTCATTATCGGACAGTTTTACACAATAGAGGGTAAAATCACTTGGCTAGAAATTGTCAAGCAATACAGTGCATTATTGGTATTTGCTATCATTTTCGTGGCGCATAAAGTAAAACACGGGCATAGGCTGTGTCACGGTATACCCAGCCGACGCATGGCGGATTTACGTTGATGGTGCCAGTTGTTTTGCGATTGTAGCGGTGCGCTTGCCCAGGGCGCGACACAGATTTCTTTCATCTTCACTCAGTGTTGCTTCGTTTTGCAAGCCAGCGACGTGGCTTGCACCGTACGGTGTGCCACCGGTTTTTGTCGCCAACAAACTGGCTTCACTGATGGGTAGTCCAAGTACTATCATGCCGTGATGCAACAAAGGCAGCATCATGCTTAGCAATGTTGCTTCTTGTCCGCCATGTAAACTACTGGTAGAAGTAAAAACGGCAGCGGGCTTATTGGCTAATGCTCCGCTTAACCAGAGGGAACTCGTACCATCCAAGAAATATTTCAACGGCGCCGCCATATTACCGAATCGTGTTGGGCTACCTAAAATGAGTCCGGCGCATTCTGCAAGTTCATCCAGTTGCACATAGGGGGCGCCCGTTGCAGGCACTGCACTTGCACTGGTTTCACATACTGTAGACACTCGTGGCACCGTACGTAGCATTGCTTGCATCCCCGCAACGTCGTCTACCCCGCGTGCAATTTGGTTTGCCATATTAGCGATAGAGCCGTGTAAGCTGTAATACAAAATGAGGATGTTGGACATATATACCTCTAGCGAATGAGTGAGATGCGTTGCTAGGATACCATTCTTTGCTTGAATTACCAGCCTAATTGAGGTGCGTTACCTGCTTGACAAATCCGCATAGAATCGGGAGGATACGAAAACACGAGTGTAGGGTAAGATCGATGCACAGAAAATTCAATACGCCGATAGCATGGTCTCATACTGTGTTGCGCATTTTACGTTATGGCCTGATCGTCTTATTTCTGGGCTACTTGCCGTTGGCCGCTGCGTGGAATGACGTCGGGCACAAGCTGGTCGCACGCATCGCTTACCAACAGTTACAACCCGAAGTCAAGCGTCAAGTCGATGACTTGATCGGCGTGTTACAGCCGTTTTATCCAGATACCAGCGCAAGCTTTATCGACGCCGCAACCTGGGCGGATCAGATCAAAGCAGATGTGGCGGTTTATAATAGCTGGCATTATATCAATCTGTCGTCTACGGGTAAGACATCTATTGTCACCACGCAACCCCATAATGCAGTGTGGATCATCGAGCAGAGCACGGAAATTTTACGCAACAAGAAGGCAAACCGTTTACAGCGCGCCTTATTTTTACGCTTTCTTATTCATGTCGTGGGTGATATTCATCAGCCTTTACACTGCGTCAGTTTATACAATCAACATTTTCCACACGGGGATAGAGGCGGTAATTTATACGAGATTATCGCAGCGCACGATGACAATCTACATGGTTTTTGGGACGCAGGTTTAGATTTATTTCGTACGGCTCGCGGTAAGCCATTAACGAATCTTATGCAGGCTACATTAGCAAGACGTATTGAGGAAGACTACCCATTAACGGCTTTCACGCAACAAATGCGTTTGCATGTTACACCAGCGAGTTGGGCGGAGGAGGGTAGAGAGATCGCCACTCGTGTAGCCTATCATACGGCACAACACAAACAACCGAGTGCTGCATACGTCAATCGTGGACAAGGCATCGTCAGCCAACAACTCGCACTCGCCGGATATCGCTTAGCGGCACTTTTAAATACGGTTTTTGCATAAAGCAGTGTATGTGTCGCCTTACTCTAATAAATCGTAGCACAGCGCCAACAAAGCGCCGCCCACAATTATTTTACCGCTAATACGGCCAATCTCACCGACCACTTCTACTTTGTCAGTTTTGTTGGTATTAACAACAGGGCTTCCAGCGGCATCCCTAGCCGGTGTATTGCCTGCTAGGTCGAATAGGGGTTGCTCCCCATAGCAGCCAGCCCACCAACCATCTGCCCAAAACTGGTACTCCCTTGAGCCGTGTTCGTAGGGATTATCATCTTCCTCACCTTGTGCTACGGCATAGTCATAACCCTCCAGCCACACGCTATCGTAGGTAGGATGCTGAATTTCAAACAATAATTTCGCTTCAGCCAGCGTATTTTGCGTTTCTGCCTGCATGACAGCCTCCTTGTTAAATTCTTACCGCTTAATTACAGTATAGTCAGAATTTTAACCTGCATGGAAAAACGATAAATTTTTTGTAACTATTCAGCGAAATGCTTAATAGTTACCCTTAATTTGACGCCTACCCAGTAAAACGGGGCTTAACGGCATTTCCAGGATCGATACGCGATTCTCCCCTTAAGAATCCCCATCGCGTAATGAAAACACCACATTTTCAAGCAAAATCGTAATGCGTTGCAACTTTGCTGAATAGTTACAAATTTTTTATAACTACTCAGCAAGGCGCTGAATAAGTTACCCTTGATTTTATGCCTAGCCCAGTAAAACTGGGCTTAACGGCATTCTCAGGGGAGAATCGCAGTTTTCCCCTTAAGAATCCCCACCGCGTAAAACAGCACCTAAATTTCATTCGCTAGCGGTATATGGTAGCATGCGTCTTTTGCGAGGTAGGGCGTAGTTAACGCATCAATAATTGACAATTGATTGAGGAAAGGCATATATGCAACATCGAATTCTTGTGGCTGGCGCAGGTAAAATAGGCTCGTTAATCGCGTGTCTATTGCTAGGAGCGGATGCGTACGATGTGCATCTGGTAGATTTGAACTTTGTTGGCGCGGATATTCTGCGTTTGCGCCAACAATTCCCCGTTTTGCAAACGGCCGAGCTGAATGTGCGTGACGAGCATGCGTTACGCCAATATCTACAAACCCACAAGATAACTGCCGTTATTTCCAGTCTGCCGTATTTTTGCAATATCGATGTTGCACGCGTGGCTAAAGAACAGAATGTGCATTACTTTGATCTCACCGAAGACACCCAAGTGACAGCCGCAGTCAAGGCGTTTGCTGCGGATGCCAACAGTGCGTTTGTACCGCAATGCGGTTTAGCCCCGGGATTTATCTCGATTACAGCCAACAGTTTGATGCAAGAATTTGATAGCGTAGACGAAGTCAAAATGCGGGTCGGCGCATTGCCGAGTCATGCCAGCAATGAATTGCATTACAGTTTAACCTGGTCTACCGACGGTGTTATCAATGAGTACGGCAACCCTTGTCATGCCATAGAATATGGCAACCCCGTGATTCTGCATCCACTGGAAGGCTTGGAGAGCATACAAATAGATGGCTTATTGTATGAGGCATTTAACACCTCCGGTGGTTTAGGCAGTTTACCTGAGCTGTACCAAGGGAAAGTACGTAGCATGAATTATAAAACCATTCGTTATCCTGGTCATTGCGCTAAGATGCGGTTTTTAATGAATGATTTGCGCATGAACGAAGACCGGGCTATGCTAAAAACCATTTTGGAACGCGTCATTCCTAAAACCTACCAAGATGTTGTTTTAATCTATGTATCGGTGACGGGTAAAAAACAAGAGCAATTCCTCGAGAAAAATTACACGAAAAAAATATACCCCGTGCAAATAGCTGGACTAGCCTGGTCCGCCATTCAAATCACCACAGCCGCAGGTATCTGTGCGGTGGTCGATGAAGTATTAAGTAATGTTACGCAGTATCGTGGTTTGATATTACAAGAAAGCTTCTCGTTAGCGACCATTTTGAAAAATCGTTTTGGCCGTTATTACGCGTAAACCATAGGGATTAAAAGAGTAGGGGAAGAGCATGGAACTTTTATCACGTTTAGGGATTGGCGCAATGAATCCCGGTGCAAGCAGTGGCAGCCACTGGTGGTCTAACACCCAAGACGCTGGCGTATTGTCATCCATAAATCCAGCCAATGGTGAAGTGATCGCACAAGTATATGCGGCTAACGCCCAGGATTACGCACGCGTCGTGCAAGAAGCACAGCAGGCATTTACGCACTGGCGCAATGTCCCTGCACCGCAACGCGGCGATCTCGTACGTCAAATGGGCGACGCTTTGCGTACCCACAAAGATGATCTCGGTAGTTTGGTTAGCTTGGAAATGGGCAAGATAAAACAAGAGGGCGACGGTGAAGTTCAAGAGATGATTGACATGGCAGATTTTGCGGTAGGTCAATCTCGCATGCTGTATGGCAACACCATGCATTCAGAACGTGCGCAACACCGCATGTATGAACAGTGGCATCCACTGGGTGTGGTCGGTATCATCAGCGCGTTTAATTTCCCCGTTGCGGTGTGGGCATGGAATGCCTTCATTGCAGCGATTGCCGGTAATACGTGTGTGTGGAAACCATCGCCTAAAACACCGTTGACAGCGCTTGCTGTGCAAACCATTTGTAATCGCGTGATGCAAGATAATGGCATGCCGGGTATCTTTTCCACCTTTATCACCAATGAACGTGATTTGGCAGAGCAATTGGTGAATGATCCGCGACTACCGCTGATTTCTTTCACGGGTTCTACCGCGGTAGGTCGTCAGGTTGCCGAACGCGTTGCCCATCGCATGGGACGTTATTTACTGGAACTAGGTGGTAATAACGCATTGATCATCGATGAGAGTGCCGACTTACAATTGGCAATCCCCGCAGTGGTATTTGGTGCAGTGGGTACAGCGGGACAACGCTGCACGAGTACGCGGCGCCTGTTCATCCATGACTCCATGTATGACAAGGTGTTAAAACACTTGGTGGCAGCGTACCAACAAGTGAAAATTGGTGACCCATTACAACCCGATACTTTGATGGGACCGCTAATCGATGAAGCCGCTATCACGGCATATCACAGCGCGTTGACAGAAGCACAGCAATTAGGGGGTAGCATTATTTACGGCGGCAATCGTTTGGCTATGCCTGGATTTTATGTAGAACCCACCTTAGTCAACGCACAGAATGCCTGGCCTGTGGTACAACGTGAGACTTTTGCACCGATAGTGTATGTCATGCGTTATGCGCAATTGACGGAGGTGATAGCAACACAAAATGCCGTAACACAAGGCTTATCTTCGGCCTTGTTCACCAATAATTTGCGTCACGCCGAATTATTTTTATCGGCCCAAGGCAGTGATTGCGGCATAGCCAACATCAATATCGGCACGTCAGGCGCAGAAATAGGTGGTGCTTTTGGCGGTGAAAAAGACACGGGTGGTGGGCGTGAAGCCGGTTCGGATGCATGGAAGGCGTACATGCGCAGGCAAACCAACACGATCAATTGGGGCAGCACATTGCCGTTAGCCCAGGGCATAAAGTTTGATATAGCCATTAGCTAGCAAAATAACGCTGGAAGAAGCTACTCAGCTTCTTCCGGGTTGCTTCTGCGCGATCGTCAAGATGCGTTCGGTTTTTCTTGCAAAGAATTTCGATCCATCCATTCCGGTTTGCTCTAGCACGTTAAAACCATTTTTGGTGAGCATTTCTCTGCGCTCTTGTGCGGTATACAGCTGTAAGGTTCCCGTGCTTTTTGCCACGGTTAATTTGCCAGAACCCTTACGCACATAATTCGTCGTATACGAAACCAAAATTCCGTTGTCATCAATGATGCTGTGTTGAATTTCACGCAAGGTGGTATTTCCTACGGTCCTTACCCATTCAATCGACAGTTTTGTGATGTTGTCAGCGTGCATGATGTAGTTTAAATTGAAAATATCAAATACGTAGATGCCGCCATCGTGTAAGTTGCGGTGTATGTTGCGCATGGCTTTCTCAAAACCGGATTTTCTAAGATGTCCTATTGCATTGAATATCGTGATGGCCGCATCAAACTTACCAACGCTTATGTTACGCATATCACCCTGCAAAAGGGATACGTTGATTTTCTCTTGTTTAGCGTTGCGTCTTGCGATTTTTAGCATGCCTGGGTTGATATCTGATCCCGTCACTTGATAGCCACTCCGTGCCAACCAAAACACTTGCGAGCCGGTTCCGCAGGTAAGATCAATGACAGTGTCAGAGGATAAGTCGTTGCTTCCGCTATGATTTGCCTCAAGCCAAAAAGAAGCGAAAAAAACTTAAATTACCCCTCCATCGATACGCTTAAAAGGGTAACTTAAATACTGAACAATTGAATAATACAAATATATCGCGGGGATGCTTTCTGTTTCTATGCAGATTAGGAGCAAGATTTTCTCAGTGCATTATTTACCTTCCTTCATTATTCCGATAGCTTTTACTATCGGAATAATGTGCTTTGGGTTTATGTGTTATCTATCCTCTACCGTATATTCGTACGATGGTGCATTCTGTTTGCAACGTTTGTCCTGGACAAACACTAACAGGCATAAGAATTTGAACAACTTGCTTACCGAATAACAGATAAAAGCACAGGATTATAAGACAACATCAGGCTAAATTGTACGCGGACCATAATTTTTACTTGCAACATCAAACAGTTAGTTTACAATATCAGCTTAGTGCGCGGAGTGTACTCTGTTTATTTACTAGACCGATTGATATGGATGTCAACTATTTAACTTAGCCGGATGCTAGCCAGCACCGGCATCAAGTCTATCAATAGCAGTAACGATAGAAACAAATAGGTGAACATCATGTATACAGCACAATTCAAATTGGACGCATCGCCATCAACAAGTGACTTTACCCTGGTTGTGGGTGTTAGTGTGGGTAGCCCCAACTTTGATAATGGACAAAGACAGGCTATTTTGGAAGCCGCTTTGGCAAACACGAGAATACAGCAGATCGTGCTGTTGGTAGCCGACACCTTGCAGCGTTGGACAATTGCGATGAACCAGCTAATAGCAGGTGAAGCAACCGATACGCCAGATGATTTAAAAATCACAGCTAAGTATCTAGGTGATGCGTGGGTGTCAAGTTGCAAAGAGGCCATAGCGCAGTTGCAATTTACTGCTACAGTTGCGAATAAGTTGGATACAGTGAGCTATGAACGTTGGTCTGCGCTGACGATACCGGGTGAGCTGCAGCAGCAAGTCGGCGCGCGGTACAAGGATGATCCTGAATTTAAGACTGCGGTTGATAAAACAGTATCTACTTTTCTTTCGCGTTTCCTGACGCAACAAACCGTGAAGTATGCGCCTGAGCAAGGTCGTAGAAAGGCTACTGCTAAGCACCAAGAAAGACGGGATGCGTTGGAGTTGTCCCTTGCACAGATCAAGCAGCAGCTTGGCTTTGGTGAAGAATTACAAAAGCAGCTAGAGCAGTTTGGTTTCGGTGATGCTGCATTCAAGAGTATGCTGACCTTGAAAATCAATGCAGAAAAAATTCAACTTTTACTCAGCTATGCCAAAAGTTACGTCTTGGAAGAATGTGCCGGTTTAATACAGTTGGGCCAATCCCATCAAGAGTGGACGTTGTTCGCGTACCCACAACGCGAGAAAAGCGTGCCCGCATTCATGAAAGCACGCGAATTATTCCTGCAACCGCATAACATTACTGCCTTGCAATATGTAGAAATTGAGTTGACCAAACAATACAAAAAATTGCAAGCGCCGTCACATAGGACGCCGTCGCATACTTCTGACAGCAGCACCGGGGATGATTCATACGTGCCTGTTGTGTCGGCGGCGACCCTATCGCTAGCTACGAACAGTCAGCAGAATTCGTCACAGGCTAGGATTTTGGGTAGAATCGGCGTTTTTCACGGGCCCCAGGAAATACCCAAAAGTCCTGCATCTGCGCTGCAGGACCAAGGTCTTTTCGTTACTACTGTGACGACATTGGTCCATCAGTTCCGTGATGACCCGAATACGTTTGCGCGCTTCATGGCATCATTGACCGGTAGTCCTACTACACCGACAGTGGCAGGAGTAGATATTATCATCCAGGAAGAGAACTTGCTGCAGAACGGAAACACCCCACAATGCACTAGGAAGTAGAGCAAACATGACAGGGATGCCGGCTATTGAGTATGTTGAATGATTTTATTGACAAGCTGAATGAGACTATCTATTGGATGGATGTCGAAGGCAGGATCACACGTTGCAACGATAAACAGGCGCAGCTGTTTGGCTTAGCCTGTGCCGAAGACTTGATCGGTAAAAATATTTTCGACGTGGCTGAATTGTTGGGATGGCCTCAAACCTTGGCGCAAGCCATACACGATCATGATCAACAAGTCATGCAACAAGGGCATAGCACCATTGCGGAAGAGTCCGTGATATTAAACGGTGAAGAACATATTTTTTTAGCACGCAAACATCCTTGGGTTAGCAACAATAAAATCATCGGCATTATTGGTATCGGCATCGACATAACCGAAAAAAAGCGCGCGGAACAGCTGCAGTTAGAGAAAGAAAAAGCCGAGCAATACTCTTCGGCCATGTATTTGCTGGCCAGTGCTATTGCGCATGAGTTACGTACTCCGCTTGCGGGTATCAGCGCGGGTTTGACCGGCCTAGAAAATCATTTGCCTAGCTTGCTTTCTGGCTTTAAACAGGCACAAACACAGCAGCTGCCTGTCCCTCACCTATCTCATCGCTTGTTGGCTCTACTGGAACAAATGCCTGCGAGTGTCATGCGCCAAACACGTTATGCGCATTTGTTTATTGACATGATGTTGGTAAATATTAAAGGGGCGGCTATCACGTCTAACACATTTGAACGGCTATCGATTGCCGACACAATAATCAACACGCTGGCAAGCTACCCCTTTCATCCGGATGAACGTAAGTTAGTAAGCTACCAAGGCAACTGCGATTTTTGTTATTACGGGAATTCCCTGTTAACCATGCATGTGTTATACAATTTGCTGAAAAACGCATTGTTTTTTATAAAAGCCGCTAACAAAGGAGAGATTACGATAGAGGTTGTGCCGCACCTGCGGCAGGTTGTATTCACTGACACTGGTACGGGTATTTCTGCCACAGTGCTGCCTAAAATATTCGATCGTTTTTTCTCAAACAGAGACAGTACGGGGATTGGTTTAGCGTTTTGTAAGATGGTCATGCATGCTTATCAAGGTGATATTTGCTGCGAATCACAACTACACGCCTACACCCGCTTTACCTTGACGTTTGGTTCTGAGGCTGATTTTCACTGGATAGACGCTGAGCGCCCTAGTGACTCGACCGTGAGTCACTGACTAATCTTCAGAATTCGATCTAGTCTAAGAGCACAACTCATAGCCAGGGCTGGCTACTTTTATTATTGAACCCGCGCACGCGTTTTATTTTTATCTCGCTGTGGCGCACACCGGCAATAAGCATCCTAACAGAAGGCATACGTAAAAAGCAAGTTATATACCGCTAGCGCTATATGCCCGAGATGGAACCGTACTTTGTTACATTGACCTTATTACGCAAATCGGCTAGATTCTCGTGCGCAATTACGCTATCTTTCTCCTCTGCAGCTTGTGCAGTGTTTGCTATTTAGCTAAAGGGCCTCTATGGTCGTCATAACATAATGGTTAATGAAAGCAATGGTAATTAAACGGCAACTCTTTAAAAAACGCTTAAACGATAGCTTAGATAGCTTGGAGCTTCCGCCGTTGGGACACGAGCGTAATCGTGCATTTGCAATAATGTTTAATTTGAAGATTTGGGAAAGCGCAGCCATCTTAAACGGACACATATTACCGAATCCCACCCTGCTCAATAACATCGCCGCTGAACTCGATATTGATGTCTCGTGGTTGTCTGGTGAAACAGACGATAAACCGTAAAGGACACCTCATGAATAATACTACCGTGGTGGGTTGGCAAGAGTGGTGCGCCCTCCCCGATCTCGCTATTCCTGCCATCAAAGCAAAAGTGGATAGCGGCGCCAAGACGTCTGCCTTGCATGCTTATCAAATTGAACCTTACCAACGTAGAGGCCACGCTTACGTGCGTTTCCACGTACACCCACTGCAACACAATAATGACATTGTCGTTGCCTGCCATGCTAGTGTTTTAGATCAACGCACAGTGACAAGTTCCAATGGACAAAAAGAACGACGTTATGTCATTGCCAGCCGTTGTATCGTGGGGCACTTAGATTTTACGATAGACATTACGCTGACAAGCCGTGACATGATGACGTTTAGAATGCTATTGGGACGTGACGCGTTACGCCAGCTGGCCGTCATTGATCCGGCGCATACGTGTTGTTTGGGCAAAATTTCCAAGAAAAAAGCACTACAGATTTATGCCCATAGCTCATAGATACGAGGCACTCCGTGCGATGTCACTTGTCCATGCATTGTTTCAATAAATCGCGTTCGTAACTGAGTTGTTGTAACATTAAGCCCAATAAATTACGCATCGAAATGATGCCTAGTACCTGATCATTTTCCACGACAGGTAAATGTCTAAAATTCTTTTCCTGCATCTGCTTATAACATTCTTCAACGGTGATAGTGATGTTCACGGTAACCACGCCTGTGGTCATGACTGATTTTAACAGTGTTGTTTGACACTCTAAGCCTTGCGCCACCACCCGATTGAGCAAATCACGCTCAGTAAAAATACCCACCAATGACTGGCCTTTTAGCACCACGATGCTTCCTATTTTCTTGTCGGTCATAATTTTGGCAGCTTCGGTGACCGTGGCTTCTTCGCCTAAGTAAATTAACGTTTGTGCTTGAACTAATGCGCGGATAGACATAACGAACTCCCTTTCTGTACAGAAACGTGTGACTCGTTCCCTTAAGTCACGCCAACTCTCTTGCGCCTTAGCTTACAGATTCAAAAGTTATTTTGCTATCTTTTCTTGTGATCAGTAAACTATTGGTTATTTGCAATAAAGTACAGAAGGTGTTTATGAGCACGCTAAAGACGGGCTACCACAATACGCTGCATGATACGCTATTTCAGGCTAACGCAACGGCTATGCAACAACTGGTGGCGCAGTTGCGTGCGCACAGTGAAACAATACATCAGGGTGGGCACGCAACGGCTAAGCAACGCCATGCCGCGCATGGCAAGCTATTGCCTAGACAACGTTTACAGTGCTTGCTTGATCCCGGTTCCCCTTTTTTAGAATTATCGTTGTTAGCCGGTCACCAGCTCTATGATATGGAGTTACCTGCCGCTGGGATCCTCACTGGCATAGGTTTAGTGCAAGGACGTGAATGCATGATCATTGCTAACGACGCAACAGTCAAGGGCGGCACGTACTTCCCCATCACCGTAAAAAAACATTTGCGTGCGCAAGAGATTGCCGAACAAAATCATTTGCCGTGTATTTATTTAGTCGATTCCGGTGGTGCATTTTTACCGAAACAAGATGACGTGTTTCCAGATAAAGAACATTTTGGGCGTATTTTCTATAATCAAGCCAACATGTCACGTCAAGGCATTGCGCAAATTGCAGTGGTGATGGGTTCATGTACTGCCGGTGGTGCTTATGTGCCTGCAATGGCTGATCAAAGTATTATGGTAAAGGAGCAAGCGACGATCTTCTTGGCCGGCCCGCCATTAGTGCAAGCCGCAACGGGTGAAAGCGTATCTGCTGAGGAACTTGGCGGTGCGGATGTGCACTGTCGCATTTCGGGTGTCGCCGATCACTATGCGCATAATGACACGCATGCATTGCAAATCGCGCGCGAATTAATTGCCAATCTACCCGCTAAACGCCGCTGTGCTATTGCACGTGAGGTGCAAGAACCATTGTATGCCGCTGAAGAGTTATACGGTATTGTCGGCACCGATATTCGCAAGCCTTTACCCATTTATGAAGTGATCGCACGTATCGTCGATGGTTCTGAATTCAGCGAATTCAAAGCCACTTACGGCACCAGTTTGGTTTGCGGTTTTGCGCATCTGTATGGACACAGCGTGGGTATCGTGGCAAATAACGGTGTGTTGTTTTCAGAGTCCGCCATCAAAGGCACCCACTTTATCGAGCTGTGTTGTCAACGCAATATTCCCCTGATTTTCTTGCAAAATATCAACGGTTTTATGGTGGGAAAAAAATACGAGCACGAAGGTATTGCACGGCATGGTGCCAAGATGGTAACCGCGGTGGCGTGCGCGCGCGTACCTAAATTTACGGTTATTATTGGCGGTAGTTTTGGTGCGGGTAATTACGGGATGTGCGGTCGTGCTTATAATCCACGTTTCTTATGGATGTGGCCTAACGCACGTATTTCCGTGATGGGTGGCGAACAAGCCGCGAGTGTATTGGCACAAGTCAAGCGCGAACAATTACTGCGTGAAGGCAAAAGCTGGGATTTAGCCGCAGAACAGGCCTTTAAAGCACCGATTTTAGCCAAGTACGATGCCGAAGGATCACCCTATTACTCGAGTGCACGCTTGTGGGATGACGGCATCATCGATCCCAAAGACACACGCAAAGTACTCGGTCTTGGCTTATACGCCAGCCTAAATGCCCCCATAAAGAAAACCCGGTTCGGTGTTTTTCGTATGTAATGATGCGAATGTGATGAGGATGTTATGCCAGCAAATTATTTGTTAATTGAAGACAACGCAGTCGGGATACGTACTATCACGTTGAATCGCCCCGAACTGCATAATGCGTTTGACGATCAATTCATTGCGCAGCTACAGCAAACTGTGGATGATACGGCACGTGCGGATGCCATACGCGTGGTCATCTTAGCCGCTAACGGTAAAAGTTTTTCTGCCGGTGCCGATATGAACTGGATGCGGCGCATGGTGAGTTATACACAGGAAGAAAATACGGCCGATGCACAGCGGCTGGCAACCCTGATGACGACACTCAATGGCTTAAGTAAACCGACGATTGCCTTAGTCAACGGTGCAGCGTATGGCGGTGGTGTGGGTTTGGTGGCTTGTTGCGATATTGTGTTAGCGACGGAACAAGCGAGCTTTTGCTTTTCTGAGGTGAAGATAGGTTTAATCCCTGCCGTGATCAGCCCTTATGTCATCGCTGCCATGGGTGCTAAATCCGCACGGCGTTATTTTCTCACCGGCGAACGTTTTTCTGCCGCAGACGCTAAAGCCTATCACTTAGTCGATGAAATCGTTGCATCCGCAGACCTGAGCACACGGGCGTACGCTATCGCCAAACAGTTACTGGCTAATGGACCCGACGCGTTGGCTGCAGCTAAGGCGTTAATTGCACGCGTCGCTGACGCGCCCCATAACAACGAACTGGCAAACTACACGGCTGCATGTATTGCGCGCCTGCGTGCTAGTGCAGAAGGACAAGAAGGCTTGAGTGCTTTCTTAGAAAAACGTCAACCCAAGTGGATAACACACGATGTTTGATAAATTATTAATTGCCAACCGTGGTGAGATTGCCTGTCGCATCTTACGCACCGCCAAGCGTTTACAGATAAAAACCGTGGCGGTGTATTCCACGGCCGATCAGCATGCCTTGCACGTACAACTCGCTGACGAAGCTTACTGCATCGGTGATCCGCCCAGCATAGACAGCTATCTGTGTATCGACAAAATCATTGCGGTGGCTAAGGCGTGTTGCGCCCAAGCGATACACCCGGGTTATGGTTTTCTTTCTGAAAATGCCGCATTTGCGCAAGCCTGTGCGGAGGCGGATCTGTGTTTTGTGGGCCCGCCGCCGCATGCGCTATTGATCATGGGTGCAAAGCACACCGCCAAGCAATGTGTTAGCGCCGCGGGTGTGCCGGTGTTACCGGGTTATCACGGTGAAGAACAAGATCCTCTGTACTTACAACAAGCCGCTGATAGCATTGGCTATCCTGTGCTACTCAAAGCCACGGCCGGTGGTGGTGGTAAGGGTATGCGTATTGTACGTGATCCCAGTGAATTTGCCGCCGCATTAGCTAGCGCTAAGCGTGAAGCACAATCGAGTTTTGGCGATAGTGCCATGCTCGTGGAAAAATACCTAGAAAATCCGCGTCATATTGAGTTGCAAATTTTTGCTGACACGCAGGGTAATGTCATCCATTTATTTGAACGCGATTGTTCGTTGCAACGTCGTCAACAAAAAATCATAGAAGAGGCCCCTGCCCCAGGTCTTGACGATGTGTTGCGCGAAGCCATGGGTCAAGCTGCCATTGCCGCTGCTAAAGCGGTTGCCTACACGGGTGCTGGTACCATCGAATTTTTACTCGATGCCGCACATAACTTCTATTTCATGGAAATGAATACGCGTTTACAAGTGGAGCATCCGGTCACCGAGATGATAACGGGGCTGGATTTAGTGGAATGGCAATTACGCGTGGCCGCAGGCGAACCCTTACCGACACAACACGCATCACGTCATGGTCATGCGTTTGAGGCGCGGATCTATGCAGAAGATCCCGCGCAAGATTTTCTACCATGCACCGGTCGTATTACGTATTTACGTATTCCAACTACCGATGCATACACCCGCGTAGATTCAGGCATTCAGCAAAATGATGTCGTCACACCGTATTACGATCCGTTGCTGGCTAAACTCATTTGTTGGGGTGACGATCGCGCACAAGCATTGGCGCGTCTACAGCACGCATTGGCCGATTACCGCATTATCGGTGTAACAACCAATGTGAATTTTTTGCAACGCATTTGCCAATTAAATGCATTTCGTAACGCACAGATCCATACCCATTTTGTCACGCAACACGCGGCAGCTCTGCGCGCTACCACGGCGCTACCACTTCCTGTCGTCGCAGCTACTTGCGTGTATTTGCTTAAACAAAACACCTCCAACGAACATGCCTCACCGTGGCATGACAATGACGCGTGGCAAATGAATGTGACCGCGCAACGCGACATACATTTAATCTATCAGGGCGAGCGCTTGTCACTGTCTGTGATGTATCAACCGACACAGTACCAAGCGCATTGGCAAGCGCGCACGCTGTCTTTTTCGGGGATAGTGCACGAAAATCAGATACAGATAACATTGGAACAGGTGAAATACCAGGCTGAAATTTATCGGCAACAAGATACCTTGCACGTGTTCTACGCACAGCAACATTATGTAGTGCAGTATGATAATCCACATACGCTGAGCATAGACACCAGCGTCGCGGGTACCGCACCCTTAATCGCACCCATGTACGGCACCGTTACCGCACTCTTTGTGCAAGCTGAACAAAGCGTTAGCAAAGGTCAACCCTTATTGGTCATCGAGGCCATGAAAATGGAACACACGCTCTACGCACCCAGTGATGGTGATATTACGGAGCTGCCTTTCGCAGTGGGAGATATGGTCAGTGAAGGTGTAGCGGTCATTGGTTTTAGTCCACGGGAGTCGTAGCATGCACTATCCACAACGCGTCAAAATCGTTGAAGTCGGTCCACGGGATGGTTTGCAAAACGAAAAGCAAACGATTCCTACCGCGGTAAAAATTGCCTTGATCGAACAGCTGGTTGACGCCGGCTTAGCCGTCGTTGAAGTCGGTAGTTTCGTCTCGCCCAAGTGGGTACCGCAAATGGCAGACAGTGCAGCGGTGTTAGCCGGATTGCAACGCAAGCCTGGTGTGCAATACAGCGTGCTTGTACCCAATACGCAAGGCTTGACTCATGCATTGGCGGCAGATGCCACCGCACTGGCCGTGTTTACTGCGGCATCGGAAAGCTTTAATCAAAAAAATATTAATTGTTCTATTGCGGAGAGTTTGCAGCGCATAGAGGGTGTCATACGTATGGCGCAGGGTCATGCGAGCACGATACGCGGTTATATTTCTTGTGTGCTCGGTTGCCCGTACGAAGGCAATACGATTGCACCTAGCACGGTGGCTGGCATAGCGCGCAACTTGTTGGACATGGGCTGCGACGAAATTTCCTTGGGTGATACCATAGGCGTAGGAACCCCAAGACAGGTAGAAACCTTGCTGAATGCATTGACTGCACTGCCCCAACAACAACTCGCCGTGCATTTCCATGATACCTATGGTCAAGCACTGGCGAATATTCTCATGGCTTTGCAATGCGGTATCTCCATTGTTGACAGTTCGATTGCGGGTTTGGGCGGTTGCCCTTATGCCCCAGGCGCCAGCGGCAATGTAGCGACCGAAGACGTATGGTATCTGTTAAACGGGCTAGGTATTACAACCGGTTTGGATTTGCCTAAGCTGCTGGCCGCCAGCCAATTGATTTGCCAACACTTGCAACGCAAACCGAATTCCAAGGTCGCACAAGCGTTACAAAATAAAGTGCAATCAACAATCAAATAAAAGGAGAACACTGTGTCCGGATTCATGAAAGTTGTCACGCAGTACGCAGATGCACTCGCCGGTTTTAGCGATAACATGACGGTGATGATCGGTGGCTTTGGTTTGTGTGGTATTCCTGAAGGCCTCATTGCGTATGTGCATCAACAAGGTACGCGTGGTCTTACCTGCATTTCTAATAATGCCGGCGTAGATGATTTTGGTTTAGGCTTATGGTTGCAGAAAAAACAGATCAGTACCATGATTTCTTCTTACGTGGGTGAAAATGCCTTGTTTGAGAAACAGTTACTCGACGGTGAATTAAACGTCATCTTAACGCCACAAGGTACATTGGCGGAAAAAATTCGTGCGGGTGGTGCGGGTATTCCGGGATTTTATACCGCAACCGGTTATGGGACACGCGTCGCAGAAGGTAAAGAAACCAAAATTTTTCACGGCAAGCCGTATGTACTAGAAGAAGCATTACATGCCGACTTTGCACTGATCAAAGCGTGGAAAGCAGATACCATGGGCAATCTCATCTACCGCAAGACGGCGATGAATTTCAATCCTATGATGGCCACTGCGGCGACCATTACGGTGGCTGAAGTAGAAGAAATAGTAGAGCCAGGCATGTTAGATCCTAATTTCATTCACACCCCAGGCATTTACGTCGATCGGGTTATTCAGGGTAAATTTATCAAACGCATAGAACAACGTACGGTTAAGTCCGTACAAGGAGAATGAACCGTGGCCTTAAGCAGAGAACAAATCGCTAAACGCATTGCCAACGAATTACGCGACGGCTACTACGTTAACTTAGGCATAGGCATCCCCACCTTAGTCGCTAATTATATTCCGGCGGGCATTAACGTGTGCTTGCAATCAGAAAACGGTTTATTAGGCATGGGCGAGTTTCCTACGCCAGACACTATCGATCCCGATCTCATCAATGCGGGTAAACAAACAGTGACGGCGGCCATCGGCGCCAGCTTTTTTTCGTCTGCAGATAGCTTTGCGATGATACGCGGTGGCCACGTCGATCTGACCGTGTTGGGTGCGTTTGAAGTCGATCAACAAGGTAACATCGCATCGTGGATGATCCCGGGTAAATTAGTCAAAGGCATGGGGGGCGCCATGGATCTGGTTGCCGGCGCCAATCACATCATCGTGGCAATGGCTCACGCGAATAAAGAGGGTGAATCCAAATTATTACCACAATGCACCCTACCCTTGACCGGCGTCAATTGCATTACCCATGTCATCACTGATTTAGCCTTTTTGGAAATCAAACACGGTGCGTTTTATTTGAAAGAACGTGCACCCGGTGTTAGCGTAGAGCAGATCCGCAGTGTAACCGCGGGTACCTTAGTTGTTGAAGGCGATGTTCCGGAGATGGTGGATTGATAAAGAAGGGTGTCATCCCGAACATAGTGAGGGATCTCAGGAATGTTTGCACGGTGTTTTTAGTGAGAACGTGGCACCCGCACGAGATCCCTCGTTGCACTCGGGATGACACTCATTGATTTACAGTGTGATGGAGAAATGAAACATGGCAAGACTTTTACAAATAGCGCAACTAGGCCACGCGGTATTGCGTCAAACGGCACAAGCGATCGATCGCATTGATGATCCGGAGCTGCAAGATTTTATTGACGATATGTTATATAGCTTGCTTGACAGCAATGGCGTTGGCTTAGCTGCAGCGCAAGTGTATCGCGCATTACCCGTCATCATTGTTGCTGCAAAACCCAGTCCGCGTTACCCCCAGGCCCCGATCATGGAACCGCAGGTGATGATCAACCCACGTTGCACCAATCATGCCACAACCACGGTCAGCGATTGGGAAGGTTGCTTAAGCGTACCCGGAATACGCGGTTTAGTGCCGCGCTACACCTGGGTAGAGATAGAGTATTACCAACGCGATGGCCGTCACGTGCAAACCCGTCTCGATGACTTTGTCGCGCGTATCTTTCAACATGAACTGGATCACAGCCAAGGCCGCGTGTTTCTCGATAGAGTCACTGACAATAAACACCTGATCAGTGAAACGGAATACCGCAAGCTAATGAGTGCATAACCTCCGCATTGTTGTTACCCCATTGTTATTGGCTAAATGCATGCAAACAGAGGAGAATACGCCCTCCCCTGTTTGTGCAATGAGACAATCGCGGGGTATTAATACCCAACACCGGGGGTGTAGCTAGTAACACGATCTTTTTCCTGCGTTACTTCCTGTGTTGCAGTTGTTGTTGCTTGTTTTGATATCGCTGCTGGGAAAAATCCAGACTTACTGAAATTAAGTGCTTGTGCCCAATCATTTTGCAGTGGTTGATTTTGCGATTTTTTGTTTTCTTGGTTTTCTGGTGTTTGAGATATTGTCGTAGTTGTTAATTCGCTTTGTAGATTTTGCTTTTCTTCGGCTTTGTTTCCTTCCACTTGGCTTGTTGCTGTTTGGGGTGTTCCTTCTGCTAACATTATGATTCTCCTACTTATTGTTTTTACTATTACCCAACTGCTAACAAGTTACGGCACTATTTACCGTTATCGCGTTACAACATGCACCTTGTTCTGGCCATACTAAGCAATGGCAATAGAGCTTGTCAAACCCTTTTTCGCGGTATCTAGCAACGCGTAAAAGCCCCCCACGCGTGCTCATCCGCCTGGCAAAGCCTAAAGAAACGCCACGCGCAGCCGATAACTACTGTTGCCTTATAGTTAGAATAGTTAGAAAGGATGACTGGTATGGCACTGCCAATTGTAGAGCACGCAGCCGTAACCGTTGATCCCGCTCAAAAAACAACGGTCAGTGATCCGATTGCCGCTAAAGCCTATGCGCAAGCAGAAACTGCTGCTGCATTTCTCAAAGATCCAAACGCTAAACTTGATGTCTCATCGCCACTGCCCAGCCAAGCACAAGGCCAACAATTAAAGGGAAAAATCGAAGACGCATTAAGGCATGGAAAGATCGGTGATGCCGTGCCTCTGTTATACGCGCTGCAATACAACGCACAAGGCAACATGTTATGTAACGTAACAGATAACCTGGGCAGAAACATTGCCTTATTAGACAATCGTTTTGGCGCTGCGCTCAAAGCCGATGCGCGCACAGGTCTGGCAAACGAAAAGACGGATTACCAAAATTTCGCTGTCATTGGCTTAGCGTATATTGAAGCGACCAAGCAACTGCTGCAAGGCGATGGCAAGATTCCGTTGAATCCCAAGGTAGAAAAAGCATTAAACCAGCTTGCCGTTAACGTTTTTGAGCGCATGCAAAATTTAGAAACGTTTTACCCCCACGTAAAAAACCAGGAGCACGCAACTACCATCAGAGCACAGGCAGAAATTACTAAGTTGATCGACGATGCGCTGGTGCCACTGTTGCAACATGCAAATTTCCAAGCGCCACCGCCCAAACACGGTTGGTTTAAACGCCTATTACACAAGGTTGGCGTGCTACACGATAAACCCGAAACTGGTATACGCAAATGTTTAGCCGAGGTAAGAGACTTCATGAACTTCGAGCAAGCGCCGCTTGGCTTGCATACCCTCGCCCGTACCACGATAGATGAAAAATTTCATGATACGGAACAGGTAAAACGCAGCATCGTTGCCGAAGAATATCACGCAGGGAAAACAGGAACGGTGTTTATAGACACTTTAGAAGCCGACTATCCCATCCTCTTACCGCCCTCTTTTATTGGAAAATACTACGGTAATCGCGTAGAAGACCTTAAAAACCAAGACTGGTTCCTACTGCTGGAACCGCATATACAAGATGCGATACGCCTAAACTACGATGGGATTAAACAGGGTTTCATCCCTACCCAATTGCGTGCCTACCTGCCTGGCTTTCGTAACATGTATCACAAACAAGGATTTGCTTTGGATGCCAACCCGCAAAATACCATGCATCAATTTTCTGATGCCCACCACAGTGGCACCACGGCACATGACTTTAAAAATACCAATAAGGAAGGGGTGAAACAAATCAGAGCTAAGGCAGAATTTGCGATAATCGATCAAAAAGATATTCTACGTGGGCTCAAACTAAGTTTGGCACACCAAAAAAAGCAATTAAAAGGTCCAGGTACCTACCCGGAACAAAGCGAAAGAATAAAAGCAGAGATCACAAGGTTAGAAACCGCTATTTCTGAAACATCCGCAATCATCAAGCGTCTCACCGCACTCCGCAAAGATCCCGCTGCAGTTATCAATACAGAAGTTACTTTAGATGCTATGCGAGCACAAGCAGAAGCATTAGACATAAAACAAGAACATCTGTTTGTGATCAGCCTGCTAAGCCCAGTGCAGAGTGATGCGTATTTAAATCAACTGTACGCGGCAGAAGGTAATGATGCCGGGCATGTGATTAATCTGGCGCAAAATTTTTTGCGGCGTTTGACTTTCACTGACACTAAGGCCAAAACGCTGTTATACCAACAATGCGAAGATCTCTTTAATAAATATTGCACTGCAGCAGATAAACAGCAAGACTTTCGTAAATTATTGGATATATACGCTCGTGGTGAACACGCTGCAGCGAATGAAATAGTTGAAGCTTATTTACCAAACGAACCAGACAAAGCACTCGCGCTTAAAACCATGCTGCAATTGCTGGTGCAATTACGCGATGCTAAAGACAGCTCTTTCAGCGTGGATAGCGAAAATGCCAATATGCAAACGGTGGAAACACTCAAGCGTTTAGGCACTGCCATGAAGGTATTGGGTGGCAAAGAGACCGTTGCTAAATTCATTTCACAATGTTTAAGCGGTAAGGATCGCGATGGCATCGCCAGCTTCAAGGCGTTTGTCGGCGATCTGACCTCGTATATCGCGGGCGGTTTGGTACGGGCATATAAACAAGTGTCGAATATCGGGGTATGGCAACAGATACGCGGGTTATTCGATAAGGATGTGAAACAAAAAAACGCCGCTACTACAAACATGGAACAGGCGTTTGATCAACAATACGCACACAGTGCTGTCGCTAACATACCAGGTAACGTGGAACGCATTCCCAAATCCGCCGGAGGTTCTTTAGGTATGGAGGGGATAAAAAACGATTCTAAGCCCGCGTTACCACGCAGCCTTAAACAGTTATGCAAAGCCATCGGGGCGAGTTTATTCCATGACGAAGCCTCCTTTAATAAAAAAGCGCCCAAACATCCGGTACTATACCGCATTCCATTTCTCAAACTGTTTGCGTATAAGGCGGTTGCGGCAAATGATAACAGTCTTTACCGAACGACGGTGGCCCTTGCTATTGCACCAGAACCTAAAGCAACTGCCACCGGTCTGAATACGCCGTTACCCGCGTTAAGACAGGTAACGCCAACGCAAAATCCGGCTGTTAGCTCTGGAGTAGTTACATCAGCACAACAACAGCCTGAACCCACACAGGTACCGACAAATAATTACACTTTCCGCCGACCCTAACACAATAGCTCGTGTTTATCCTTATTGATTGTCCGTTAGCGCTGAGGAGCACACACAGGATGCGTGCGTCTCGAAGGGTTGAACGGACGTAACAGCATGCTAAGTGATGTTGCCTACGCTAATCCAGGATAAAAAAGCCGGCACTATCAGCACTGCTACGCAGGTACTCAGTAAGACAGTAGTGGCGGCTTTCTCCGGTTTAACCGCTAATTCCACCGCAACGATCACACAACTGCCTGCCATGGGTACGATGGATAACAATAGCAAAGCACCGATTGCACTGGGCGTCAGCAACTGTGCCGGCAGCAGATGAGCGTAGATAATCAACAACATCAACAGTGGCCACAATAGGAATTTGATGCAAAATGCCGTGGCAATGAAACGATAATCCAGTTGCCAACGCGGCATGCGTGTTAGACTCAAGCCGATCAATAACATACCCAAGACACTGTAAGCCCCTTTAAAATTCGCCAAGCCATTGACAAAGGCCAGCGGCAATTGCCAGTGCCATACTTTCACGAGCATTACGGCAATAAACACATAAAATAACGGTATGCGGCGCAACTTGTGTAGACTTTCACGCACGCTGAAGTTACCGCGCGACGTGAGATAAAAGCCATAGCTGAATTCATACAAGGTTAGGCCTAATAATGCAAACACCACTATCGCAACGCCCTCCTCGTCTAATAGCGCCATCGCCATCGGTAAACCAAAAAAGCCACTGTTCGCTGTGCCTGCCGCATAAGCCAATAAATTCGCGGTGTTGTCTTGCCATAGGCGCTTACCTAAACACAGGCCTAGGGTTGCCATCAAACAAGCGAGCACATAAAACAGCAGCGTGTATTGCAAATAGCTAAAACGAAACGGTGCTTGGTAGACCGCAATAAAAATCACCATCGGTGATACGAGATAAATGAGTAATTTAGCGATGCTGACCGGATCAATCTGTTGGGTTTTGCCTAGGATAAATCCCAATGCGCTGATCGTCACTAAGGCGACGGCTGGCCATAAAACCTGTGTAAATAGCATAATTACCCTGCTCTACGTTGCCCAAGCATCGATCGTAGCGTGTGCGACACGACGCGTCTGTTGATCACTATCAAGAATGGAATCTAGATCGGTGCCCGCTCGTGTTGGCATGTTGGCTAATACTTCTTGTAGCAAATGATAAATTTGGGGATAAGCGATGCGTTGTTGTAAAAACGCCTGCACCGCCACTTCGTTGGCGGCGTTTAAGATCGCTGGCGTAGTACCGCCTTGTGCGGCGGCCTGCAAGGCTAAGCGAAAGGCAGGATAACGCTGCTCACAAATAGGTTGAAAATCCAGTTGTGCAACCTGCAATAAATTCAGCAACTGTGCCCCGCTGTGTATGCGTTGTGGCCAAGCCAAGGCATTGGCAATAGGAATACGCATATCTGGACTACCCAATTGTGCCAACAGCGATCCATCGATGTATTCTACGAGGGAATGCACGATGCTTTGCGGATGTAATATCACGTCTATCTTTGCCAGCGGCAAGGCAAACAGATGGTGCGCTTCTATGACTTCAAAGCCTTTATTTAACATGGTGGCGCAATCGATCGTGATCTTATCGCCCATGTTCCAGTTCGGATGCGCACAGGCTTGCGCAGGTGTTACGTCTGCCAATGCATTCAAGGGGAGATGACGTAATGCACCGCCAGAAGCCGTTAGAATAACTTTATTGATGCCCACTGGTGTGGCGCCAGTCACGCTGCAAGAAGGCAAACATTGAAAAATGGCATTGTGTTCGCTGTCGATGGGTAACAGCGTCGCTTGCGCTTCACGCACCGCTGTCATGAATAATTCACCGGCCATCACTAACGGCTCTTTATTGGCAATCAGTACTTTTTTACCTGCACGCACGGCGGCTAAGGTCGGTAACAAACCGGCGGCACCTACAATGCCCGCTACCACATAATCGGCGGCGTCTAAACCGGCTATTTCACTGAGTGCAGCGTTACCCGATAACACTTCAGTGGTTAAACCCGCGGTACGCACTTGCATCGCCAATTGCTGCGCGCTGGCGTCATCCACAAGCACCGCATAGCGCGGCTTAAACCGTTGACATTGTTGCAGTAAGCCCGTCACATCGCTGTAAGCCGTGAGGGCAAGCACACGAAAACGCTCGGGATGCAAGGCAATAACGGCTAGGGTTTGTTGGCCTATGGATCCCGTCGCGCCTAAGAGCGTAATCTGCTGCATTAAAATTCCATGATTTTACTATTAATGCACACCAGGCAAAACACCGCTACCGGTAATGCCGCCAGCAGACCGTCAATGCGATCTAAGATACCACCATGGCCTGGTAAGCAACGGCCGCTGTCTTTGATGCCACGTTCGCGTTTTAACATGCTTTCCAGCAAGTCACCGACAATCGACGCAACAACGACAATGACAATGAGGATTATTTGTTTGGACCAACTAGGGATGAGCAGGCTGAGTTGGGGAAAACACGTCAAGGGAATCACAATCCCCACCGCCAAGGCTAACACCACAGCACCGGCGACGCCTTCCCAGGTTTTGCCGGGACTCACGTGCGGCGCCAATTTGTGCTTTCCCCATCGCTTACCCGCACAATATGCCCCGGTATCCGCACTCCATACTAACAGCAGCAGATACATCAATAGCCAAGGACCGACGTGAACTTGCTGCAATAAATTAAGCACGAGGTAAAACGGGATGAGAGTCGCAATAGACATCAATACCAATCCCGTAGGACGTGACCACACCTGCTTTACTCTGGGATACCAGGCTACCAGATAAGCGGCACAGCCCCACCAACTACAGGCCAAGAGGATCCACAGATGTTTAGGTACGACTTTCAATCCAAACAGCAAGATGAACATGCAACCCATGTAAGCAAAGCGCCAACGTTTTTGTTGTATGCCCAGAAAATTAGACCACTCCCACGCCGCTAATAAATACACGAGTAATGTGATGAGGGCAAACGGCACTCGCGGGGTGTAGAACACCAGTGCGATCACACCGGGAATCAATACCATTGCTGTGCACAGACGTTGTTTAAGCACTGTTTACCTCGGACATTTCAGGAATGGCACCATAACGCCGTTGGCGTTGGGTAAAGGCTTCTAATGCCAGATGAATATCTTGCGCGGTGAAATCAGGCCACAAGATGTCGGTGAAATACAATTCCGCATACGCTGCTTGTAACAGAAAAAAATTGCTGAGGCGTTGCTCGCCACTGGTACGGATCAGTAAATCCACTGCGGGTAAATCAGCGGTACTGAGTTGTTGGGTTAATGTCGCTAGATCAATGTGCTGCCATGCCAGTTGTTGCTCCACCGCCAAGGCAGCTAAGCGTCGTGCCGCTTGCACAATATCCCAGGTGCCCCCGTAATTAATCGCGATCACTAAACGTAGTCCGGTATTATTTGCGGTCAATTGTTCTGCCGCACAGATGGCATCTTGTAATTTAAGATTAAGCGCTGTTTTGTCGCCAATGACCGTCAAGCGAATGTTGTTATCGTGCAGCTCTTTGATTTCTTTACGCAGCGTGAGCAGTAATAAATCCATTAAGAAAACGACTTCAGCGGGTGGGCGTTGCCAGTTTTCACTGCTAAACGCAAACAACGACAACACGGGTATCCTCTGTTCCATACACGCAGTAATGGTACGCCGCACGGCGTGCACCCCAGCGCGGTGGCCGGCTACGCGGGGAAGATGCCGCTGTTGGGCCCAGCGGCCGTTACCGTCCATGACAATGGCAAGATGTTGCGGGATGAGTGACATCAGACGTCTAATAATTCAGCTTCTTTTGCTGCCAATAATTTATCTAAATCAGCAATGAAGCGATCCGTTAATTTTTGTATGTCTTCTTCGCTGCGTCGTACATCATCTTCGGTAATTTTCTTTGCTTTCAATAATTCTTTTACCTGCGCATTCGCGTCACGCCGCACATTGCGTACCGAAACCCGCGCGTGCTCCCCTTCTTGTTTAAGCACTTTGATTAAATCCTTGCGCCGTTGCTCGGTCAGTGCGGGTAGTGGCACGCGTACATCCTGTCCGGCTGAAATAGGATTCAAGCCTAAATCGGATGTCATAATGGCTTTCTCAATCGCCTGCACCATGTTTTTTTCCCACGGCGTAATCAATAAGGTGCGTGCGTCCGTTGCCGTCACACTGGCGACTTGATTGAGTGGCATATCACTGCCGTAATAAGACACTTTGAGATGCTCGATTAAACTGGGATGCGCACGGCCAGTGCGTAGCTTGGCTAACTCGCCTTGTAAGGCTTCTAAGCTGCGTTGCATGCGTCGCTTCGCTTCTTCTTGTGCTGCTTTAATCATAAGGTATCCTCCTCAACTAAAGTCCCTATATTTTCGTCATACATCACTTTTAATAAATTACCAGGCGCATAAATATTGAATACACGAATAGGCATTTGATATTGTCTACATTGATAAAACGCTGTGGCATCCAAAACCGCCAGTTGTTCTGCTAATGCTTGCGCGTAACTCAAGCGGGTGTAACGCGTTGCGTGGGGATACAGCGCCGGATCAGCGGCATAAACACCATCGACGTCGGTTGCTTTTAATAAGATGTCAGCATCGATTTCTATGCTGCGCAGACTCGCCGCGGAATCGGTGGTTACCAAAGGATTGCCCGTACCACCGGCAAAGATGACGACGTGTCCTTGTGCTAACAAATCCAAGGCCTGTCTGCTACTGAAGCCGCCGACAATACCCGGAATGGCAATGGCCGATAAGACATCTGCAGTCACTCCACGTTGCAACAACGCATCGCGTAACGGCAAGGCATTCATCACGGTGGCCAGCATACCCATTTGATCACAGGTAATAAAATCCAGGCCTTGCGTTGCCCACTCTTTACCGCGACAAAAATTCCCACCGCCAACGACAATGCCTATCTCAATGCCCAGCTGCGTCAGCGTCACGAGTTCATCGGCAATCCTTGCTAGCACGTCTACGTCGATACCAGCGCTCTGCCTACCTTGCAGCGCTTCGCCACTGAGCTTAAGTAAAATACGGCGATAAAGCGGGACTGCATCTTCAGACATAGGACTACTCCCTCTTGTGTCAGCTACCTTGCACCTGTGCCATGACTTCATCCGCAAAATTAGTGTGTTGCTTTTCGATGCCTTCACCCAATACGAAACGGGTAAACGCATCCGCTGTAGCACCGGTTTGCTTGAGTAATGCAGCAATGGTTAAGTTGGGATCTTTCACGTAGGGCTGTTCGAGCAAGCTGATTTCCTGTAAGAATTTTTTAATTCTACCGTCCACCATTTTCTCCACAATCGCTGCGGGTTTCCCACTCTCTGCTGTTTGTGCGAGAAAAATCTCACGTTCTTTCGCGACTAATTCGGGAGAAACCTGCTCTGGGCTGACGACCTGTGGGGCACTTGCGGCAATATGCATCGCCACATCTTTTGCCAATGCGCTGTCTGCATTACGCAGTGTTACCAACACACCGATACGACCACCGTGCACGTAGTGTCCGACAATGCCACCCGCGGGCGCAGCAACATAAGCGATGCGGCGAATGTGAATATTCTCGCCCACTTTATTCACCAAGGCTTGGCGCAAGCTATCAATAGACTCATCTGCAGGACCTAGCGTCAGTTGCGCCAATGCGGTGACATCCGCGCAACGCGCCTCAACAGCTGCCACTGCAACTTGTTCGGCAAAAGCGAGGAAATTGCTATCACGCGCAACAAAGTCCGTCTCACTGTTAATCTCTAACAAAATAGCGTGCTTAGCATCGTCGCTGACTTTCGCTATTAACAAACCTTCGGCAGCAACGCGTCCTGCTTTTTTGTCTGCTTTGGTTTGCCCTGCTTTACGCATCAGATCAATCGCCAATTCAATATCACCTTCAGCACTCAACAACGCTTTTTTGCAATCCATCATCGGCGCACCCGTGCGTTCACGCAATGCTTTTACTAACTCTGCTGTAATAGCCATATTTCACCTTTAATTTATCGTAGCTCCCAAACACTTCATCAGCCGACTATTCGCCAGCGGCTGCCACTTTGTCTTGATCTAAGTCAATTTTTTTGGTCTTTTTCTCTATGATAGCCACTTTTTCTTCGGGTTCTTCTTTCGCACGGGTTAATTGCGAGCTGGCACGGGCATCGAGAATTACATCAGCAAGGCCGCTGGCATACAAGCGTATGGCGCGTGCGGAATCGTCATTACCCGGAATGATGTAATCAATGCTTTCCGGATCGGAATTGGTATCTACCACGCCCAGCACAACAATGCCTAAGCGCTTTGCTTCGCGTACTGCAATGCGTTCATAGTCTACATCGATAACAAAAATAGCGTCGGGGATACCGCCCATATTCTTGATACCACCTAAACTGCGATCTAATTTTTCTAATTGGCGCGTCAGATCCAGGGCTTCTTTTTTGGTTAAGCCGGCAAAACCACCGCTATTGGCTAATGCCTCTAAATCTTTTAAGCGCTTGATCGACTGTCTGACGGTCTTGTAATTGGTAAGCATGCCACCTAACCAGCGAAAGTCCACATAAGGCATACCACAGCGTGTGGCTTCTTCCTTAATGACTTCGCGCGCGGCACGTTTAGTTCCTACAAACAACACATGCCCGCCACTGGCTGCGATTTTACTCACACAGTGCAAAGCATCTTGGTACATTGACAGGGTTTTTTCTAAATTAATGATATGGATTTTTTCGTGTTCCCCGTAGATGTAATCAGCCATCTTAGGGTTCCAGTAACGGGTTTTGTGGCCAAAATGTACGCCAGCTGCTAGCATTTCTCGCATGGTAGTTGTCATTGTTTTCTCCTAACGGGTTTTACCTCCACGTATCCCATAGGCCAACCTCTCCTTTTAAGGCGAGGCACCCAACCCATGTGACGACACGTGTGCGGATTTTTAACTACGCGCTTTAAGCCATTTTTATTGGCAAAGCACGCTCATTTGTAGGGGGAAATCGATTTCACGCCGATTATTACTCCCCTTTACCTCAAATCAACTACTAAATAGTTGCTAATTGAGGGTGGTCTTTATACCATAAAGCCTGCGTTAACTACAATCCATTACAACAAATGATGAGCATAATGATAAAAACTGCCGATGAAATAGCCAAAATGCGTATTGCGGGACGCTTAGCCGCCGATGTACTCGACATGATAGAGTCCTACGTCAAACCGGGCGTGAGCACGGCGGAGCTTGACGCCATCTGTCATGACTATATCACCATAGTGCAACAAGGCGTCCCCGCGCCACTGAATTATAAACCGGATACGCGACGTGCATTTCCCAAATCAATTTGCACATCGGTTAATGACGAGGTATGTCACGGCATACCCGGCCAACGCAAACTCAAAGACGGCGATATCCTCAATATCGATGTGACCGTGATTAAGGACGGCTATCACGGTGATACCAGCCGCATGTTTTATGTGGGTAAGCCTAAACCTTTGGCACAAAGTTTATGTACGTTTTGCCAAGATGCCTTGTATTTAGCGATTAAACTGGTTAGACCCGGTGCACGCTTAGGTAGCATTGGAGCGGTCATCCAACACGTTGCAGAGAGCCACGGGCTAGCGGTGGTAAAAGAATATTGCGGACACGGTATAGGTAAAAATTTTCATGAGGATCCCCAAGTATTGCATTATGGTGTGGCCAATACAGGTCTTACCTTAGCCGCTGGTATGACATTTACGATAGAACCCATGCTCAATCGAGGCAAGGCAGGTACTAAAACATTGGATGATCAATGGACCGTGGTAACCAAGGATGGCGAACTCTCGGCGCAGTGGGAACACACCATCTTGGTAACAGAAAGCGGTTACGAAGTGCTTACCTTGCGCGCCGCAGAACGCGCTGCGGGGATTTTATAGCCCGGCCTTTGTGTGGGGTCGCATCCACTTGGCGTCGTTATCCTTAGGGAGTGATCATGCAACTTAACACCTTAGTTGATTACCTCAACGAAGTTTTATTAAATCAGGCGATCACCGACTACTGTCCCAATGGTTTGCAAGTGCAAGGCAAGAGCGAGGTACGCGTGTTGGTGACTGGGGTGACCGCTTGCTTGGCGCTACTGGAAGCTGCGCTGCAGCACCAGGCCGATGCTATCTTGGTGCATCACGGTTATTTTTGGCGAGATGAAGCGCCCTGTATTGTCGGTGCGAAACAGGTACGATTGCAGTTGTTGTTGCAACACGATATTAATTTGCTCGCCTATCATTTGCCGTTGGATATACATCCACGATGGGGCAACAACGTACAACTCGCACAACGATTGGGGATCATCGATCCGCAACCCCTTAGCACACAAGCACGCAGTTACGTTTTTCAAGGTACGCTGGCTACGCCGCTGACTGGGGCAGCATTCGCAGAACACATAACGCATACCCTAGGTAGGCAGCCACTGCACATTCCCGGATCGGCGCCCGTCATACGACGCTTGACCTGGTGCACCGGTGCAGGACAAAGCCTGTTGCATGAAGCCATCAGTGCGGGGGCAGATGCGTATTTAACCGGCGAAGTATCAGAACAAACCGTGCACCAAGCACGTGAAGCAGGCATTCACTTTTTTGCGGCAGGACATCACGCCACTGAACGTTACGGGGTGCAGGCCTTAGGACAACACCTCGCGCAACAGTTTGGGCTAGAACATCATTTTATCGATAGTGATAATCCGGTATAACAAGACCATTATCCAAATAGATCCGCATCACCATCATTCGCTTCTTTGCCATTGTCTTGTGGTGTGTAACTCTTAACGACGACGAATAAGGCCCCACTGCCACGTTTAACATTCAACAATAAATTCTGTCCATTGGCTTCCGCTGCAATATGGCGCAAGGTTTCCACGGATTCTACCGTTTGTTGATTGGCGGAGACAATCACATCGCCCAACACTAGGCGTGCGGTCCATCCCGGTGTGTTGGGCGCTAGACTGACGATCTGTACGCCTTTAATTTGCCCCTGTAACGGTACATCTTGATTAAACGTTTGTAAGCCTAAACCAAATAAAAAGCGATCGGCTTTACGCAATGAGGACTCGATTACTTTAGGATTAGCTGATTTGATTTTAAGATGGACCGATTTACCACCGCGTTGTACATCCAAATCGATGATGCCGCCTGCACGCACTAAGCCTATGCTATTGCGCACCATGATCGAATTTTCTATGGGAGCAGCGTTAACCGCATAAATAACATCGCCTACCTGCAAACCCGCCTTCTCTGCGGGTGAACGTGCGGTAATCTGCGTGACAATGGCACCTTTTTGTTGGGGTTGATGGAAAGCATCGGCTAACTCAGAGGTGTAATCCTGAACGAGCATGCCGACCATGCCACGTTGCATGCGGCCGTATTTAATCAGCTGCGTCATCACGCTGTACACCATGTTCGAGGGAATCGCGAAACCGATTCCCACGTTGCCGCCGTTAGCCGTAGGGGAAAAAATAGCGGTGTTAATGCCGATTAATTCGCCTTGTAAATTAACCAAGGCACCACCGGAATTACCGGGGTTAATCGATGCATCGATTTGAATGAAGTTTTCGTAACTGCGCGGACCCTCAATTTCTAAGCCTGTGCGTTGCAAGGCGCTCACGATTCCCGATGTAACTGTTTGACTTAAACCAAAGGGATTACCAATCGCTGTGACGAAATCGCCGACTTGTACTTTATCGGAGTTGGCAAATTCAATGGATTGCAATTTATCGGCCTTGATGTGTAATACGGCGATATCCGATAAGGCATCACTACCGATGAGATCGGCGGTAAATTTACGGCCATCGCTTAAATTAACGCTGATTGATTTTGCATTACGGGTCAGGTGATTGTTCGTAATGATATAGCCTTGCTTAGCATCCACAATGACACCAGAGCCTAAGGCCGCAAATGGATTGCCCTGCTGCGGTAGGCGTTTATCGGGCGCGGCAGTTTCGTCCGTAGTTTTAGCATTTTCATTCAGGGTGATATAGATGTTAACAACAGAGGGCATCACCTTATGTAACATAGGTGCCAAACTGGGTGCACCATTGCTAATGAGTGTAGTTGGTACGGCTGCTTGCGCACACAAGGTCGTGGTGATCAGCAAAATGTAAGCTATCCATCGTCCGAATTTCATGTTTCACTGTCCTCTTAAATTAACCAGATTAAACTCGCCATGCGACCGGTGTTCGCCTGACGTCTGTAAGAAAAAAACCGAGTTTCATCGGTGTAAGTACAATACTCTCCACCAAAAATCGCAGTAACTCCTGCATCGTGCAATTGCTGGCGTGCCACGGCATATAAATCCGCATGCCATTTATCCGGTGCCTTTGCTGTAAAAGCCGCTGCACTACGCTTATCTTGCGTGATAAATGCGTGATAAACGTCGTCACCCACCTCAAATGCCGTTGCAGAAATAGCGGGTCCTAACCACGCGAACCACGTGCCAGTGTGGGTTGCGAGCGCGGCGCAGGTTGTAGCGATCACACCGTCGACTAAGCCACGCCACCCAGCATGCACAGACGCCACCGCCGTGCCTTGCGCATCACACAGTAAAATAGGCAGGCAATCTGCCGTAAGCACTGCACACACCACTCCACGTTTTGTCGTGTAAGATGCATCCGCGTCAGGCCATGCTGCACTGCTCGCAGCATCGACCACCGCACTGCCGTGCACTTGATGCAACCACAACGGTTCGGCAGGTAAGGCTAACTCGGTTTGTAATTGTAAACGATTATAACGCACAGCCTGCGCATCATCGCCGACGTAATCCGCTAAATTAAAACTCGCGTAAGGTGCTTGACTGTGACCACCCCCACGTGTGGTCGTGCACGCTTGCACGCACGCAGGCGCTGGCCAATCCGGTTGTAAATAGCAAGGTTTCATTTGTTTCCTCGTATACCACTAAATGCATTGCGTAACAATTAGCCTTTTGCTTTTCTACGTTGGGTCCGATGTTAACATATTCGTACGCATTTTTAATGGCTTTCTTATTGGATCCGCATTCTAATGATCTCGCCCGATAAAGCAGACACCTTACTAAACGCGCTTTTGTGCTTCAAAAGATACAGGGCTTAAATAGCTAAGTCTGACCGCACAATATTTGCGCATGACTCATTTTATGCAATCTTGCTGCGACTATACCCATTACACTTCAAAATGCGATTTTTGCATTTTGCAGTGTTCTCTACGCGATGGGGTTTCCAAAGGGGAGAATCGCGTATCGAGCCTTTGGTGACCGTGCACAAATTGACTGTGTGCAGGTCGTCAAAACAAAGTATACCGCGCGACTCCCCCATCAACATTCGCATCTTGAAGTACGAGCGGTATATATCCGAATTTCTTTTAGCTTTTGATTTTTCGCATCAAGCGCAGGGACAACGCATAGGGAAGCAGGCGTAGGATTTTCAGTAAGAGCGTGAATTTTTTAGGGAAGTGAATTTCAAAACGCTTTGATAACAGCCCTTGCGCTATTTCCATGGCGGCTTGTTCCGGTTCGATAATCATCGGCATTGCAAAATCGTTTTTATCGGTCAGCGGCGTGCGTACAAAGCCTGGATTGATTAGTTTGATATCGATAGCCTCGCCGCATTCGACATAAAGACTTTCGGCAAGGTTGATGATCGCAGCTTTGGTCGCGCTATATGGCTGGCCTCCAGGTAAGCCAATATATCCGGCAACACTGCCGCACAAGGCAAGCTGGCCTTTGATTTTTTGGGTTTTGAAGATAGGCAGTACGGCATGCACAAGATTGAATGCACCGGTGAGATTGACCGCAACGATGCTTTTGGCTAAGGCGATATCGAGCATGTCTATCTTCATGGGCGTATAGGCAGCTGCCAGAAAAACGACGCGATCAATCTTGCCAAAGTGCTCCCGGATCAGTCGTGCTGTGCGCAGGGTCATTTCCGCATCTGTGATATCCAGCACAAAGATACCGTGCAAATCGCCAAGTTCAACTTTAAGCTTTTCAAGCGCATCTTTGTGCCGTGCAGAAAGCGCAAGGATGGCTCCGCGCGCGGAGAGTTCCCGCGCCAGAGCCGATCCGATGCCGCTGCTTGCACCGATAATCCAGACGATCTGATTTTTATAGGATTTATTGATCATTGTTGTTTTTGCATGACGATCGTGAGTTCGGCAACCGTTAGCCCAAATTTTTTAAGATAAGAACGGTTGATAAGTACACCGTCATTCATAAGCCACATCCAATCGTCGAAGCGAATGCGGTAGGTGGTATCGTCAACGGGAAGATTCATCACATAGTTCCAACGTACGGCGCTGCCTTCGGTTTTGCCTATCGCCTTGTTAACGATGTCTGCGGCGGTTCCTTCGTAGCTAGCGTCAGCGAGCTGTTTAATCGTCCAAATGCGTTGTTGCTTTTTGCCGTCATAATAATCAAAGTTTTCGGTGAGTGTGCCTACGTCGTCTTCCCATTTGCCGACCATATTCACGTCAAATCGGCGTACGACGCGACCTTTCCAGTCCTGGACAATTCCCCAGGCTTTGACCGGACCATTGAAATATTCTTTGATATCGGCGCGTGGCGCCGTGCCTTTGTAGTAATCAAGATTATCTGTCGTGCGTAAGCTAAACATGTTGAGAACTCCTATGGTTGCCATGATCAGAATGCCTATCGTTGCGATGCTTTTCAAGATTTTCATTGTTTCCTCCTAAGTGATGTCGGATAAAAAAGATGTAAAGTAAACCTGCAGCCATAAGCTTCAGTACGCAAGGAATAAGCGCATAAGCGGCGGAAAGCGTCATGAGCGCCACTTGCGAATTAGCAGTGTGAGGCTTGAAGCCCACAACATCAAGCGCAGGCAGTGCGATAGCCGAAGCTAGCGCTAGACTGACTTTGGCGATAAAAGCTAGAAACGCGTAATGCATGCCAGAATAGGCACTGTTACTGCTTGCGTGGATGTGATCAGATAAAATGGAGGGTGGTAATATCAAATCCGCGCCGAGCGCAATGCCTGAGACCACGCAAACGATCGCATAATACCAAACATCCCCTGCATTGAGAAAAAATGCACCTATAAAACCCGCAACAGCGACTATGTTTGCTAGGCACCACGTTTTGTATTTTCCAATATGCACGCTGAGATTTTTCCAAAGCGGCATGACACAAGCGCCTGAGAGAAAATAAAGTAGCAGGAACAACCCTGTGAGATGTGCTGCCCCAAGCAGATCGCGCACGTAGAAAATCACCAAAACAGCAGGCAGACTAGATGCCAGCATACTTAAGCCGTACACGCCGAAGAGTCGCTGGCTTTCCTTAGACAGCGTGCGCAAGCCACCTAAGAGAGACACTTTTTGCTTTTTTTGAATATGAAGTTTTGAAGGTAAGCTTATCGCTAATCTGGAAAAACTAGCGATACTCACCAACATCAAGACGGCAAGGATCATTGTATACCAAAGGTAAACGCGTTGAGGTTTTACCAGATGCAAAAGCAGTGTCGGCATAGAGACGGCGATCACAAGACCGACGAGACCGCAAGCTTCACGCGTGCCAGCGATTCTGGTCTGTTCGTGCCTATTCGGCGTCCACAATATTGCTTGTGCTCCTAGCATGATCGTCAGAACGCTGTAAGCGCTGACTGCAAAAATCATGCAGATGGCAAACCAGATAGTAGGCGAGAAGATCATGCCGTTGAAAAGCGCGAAAATCGAGATGCAAAGCACTGTTCCAGTAACGACGAGTAACGGCAGAAACCGTCCCTGTAATCTATCGGTGAGCCAGCCGATCAGAGGATCTTGCACCGCATCGAACAGTCGGATAGCCAAAAGTAACGTGCCGAGTAGCGTCAGCGAAAGACCGTAATGAGTGGCGTAAAAATCAGGGGCGAGGATGTAAAGAGGAAAGCCGGCAAAGGCCACGGGCAATGCAACAAAGCCGTACTGCAGCAGAGATTTCCGACTGAGCACTGGTGCGCTCATGATAATCCCAAAAGAGCGCCGTGCAACGGTGATTTTGATATTTTCCCTTTGCGCCATTTTGTGAAAAATAATTTTTCGCGTAATGTGCGCGCGCTACAATGCATGTTGAAGCTCCCATTGGATCACATCGGTTCGCCCATAGCTGAATGCTGCGATGCAATAGGTCAGATAAAAACGCCACATGCGTATGAATTTCTCATCAAATCCCATGCTTTTAATTTCGTTGATTTTTGAATCGAAGTTCTTAAGCCAGTGCGTGAGTGTTAGCGCATAATCCTGACCGAACGCAAATTCGTCTGTCACGGCAAAGCCAGCTTTCGCACTTTCCTCGCGAAATTTTGCAGCAGATGGCAGCATGCCGCCGGGAAAGATGAAGGTGCGGATGGCATCACTTCCGCTGCGATAGCGTTCAAAAAAGGAATCAGCGATGGTGATGGTTTGCACTATCGCCTTGCCTTTATCAACGAGAAGAGACTTGAGCTTGGCGAAATAAACAGACCAAAATTTCTCCCCGACCGCCTCGAACATCTCTATCGATACGATATGATCATAAAGACCTTTTTGATGGCGGTAATCCTCCAACGCGATAACAGCGTTCTTTCCGACGCGGTTTGAGGCGAATTCATGTTGGGACTTGGAAATCGTCAGACCCTTGATGCTGTAATCACCCCTTTGCAATGCCCTCTCGGCAAAACCACCCCAACCACAGCCGATTTCGAGCAGGCTTCCGGACAAATTAAGACGATCAATAATTCTGTCGTATTTGCGATTTTGTGCATCTTGTAGTTTTTCCTTCTTATCACCGAAAATCGCCGATGAATAAGTCATCGACGGGTCGAGCAACAACTTATAAAAATCGTTACCTAGATCATAATGAGCATAGATATTTTTTTTGCTGCCGCGTATTGTGTTGCGAGAGAAAAAATAAGCGATACGAGAGACCAGTCTTCCGAAAGCGCCCCCATGGATATAACCATCAAGCGCGGACTGGTTTTGCAAACCAAACAGAAACAGCTGTGTCAGATCAAGCGAATCCCACAAACCATCTCGGTAGGCTTCGGCAAAGGCGACATCACCATAGCGGATTGTAGCACTGATCACACTCCAATCATGAATATCAAATTGTGCTTGTGCGCCTGGTTTTGAGCCTTTGAAGGCGTGCGTCTGACTATCTGGCGTCATGACGATGATCGCGCCATATTCAATATGTTCAAGGGCACAGAGAAAGCGATGGGTGATTTGACGTTCAAACATGTTTTTAATCCCTTATTTCTGATTTCGGCTGGTGGTGACTTTTTGCGAAAGTTGCTCCGGCTTGGTGATATAGCCAATGCCTTTCATCATCAGTTTCAACGCTTGCCAATGGATCAGCATGATCGCTTTCACTGCTACGAGTGGGTGCTGCCAGAACGCCTGCCTTAACGTGTCGGAATTCAAAGGCGTCAACGTGCCGACCAGTGATGTCATGAGCTGCTTGCGCTGTTGCACATCGTAATAGTCGATCCAGATGCCGAGCTTATCGGATTTGAGGTGAAAGCGAAACTTATAATTGCCGCGTCGTTCTAAAAAAGGCGAGACGTGAAAAACTTTCTCCGCGTCTAACCACTGATCGGCGGTGATCGTGGCATGATCCGGGTGGGCACACAAATAGCTGTGCTGTTCGCCAAATGTATTATGCACTTCACATAAAACAGCCCTCAGCGCGTGAGTGTCATCCAGGCAAAGATAAAAACTCACCGGGTTGAACACATAACCGAGTACACGTGGCATCGTGACAAGAATAATATTTTGCGTTTTTTTATCCAAATCGTAATCGGCTAAAATGCCGTTGACCCATAGCGTTGGATCACTACCGTCGCGTGCGCCGACATCTTGCGCGTGAAAACTGACAAGGCGTCCTGGAATAGGTGCGGCTGGCAATGGCATAGCAAGATAGTAAACGCCATAGTTAAAAATATTTTCTTTCGGGAAGAGTCTTTTATGCATCACCTTGGCGGTGTAGAGCTGCGGAGTGATCACCATGATGGATCAATTCCCATCTGTCGAACCATCTTAACCGCACTGTCAAGACCGTCTTCGTGAAATCCGTAGCGTTGATAAGCTCCGCAGAACCAACGTCGATGACGACCTTGAATTGTCTCAATTTGGCTTTGATGATGGATTGCCGCTGCATCAAAAATCGGATGTTCAAACATATACTCGTTGTGAACAAGGTTTGGGTCGGGTGCGCGGCCAGGGTTGAGTGTCACGATCATAGGGTGATCGGTTTGCAGGGGCTGAAGATTATTCATCCAATAACTTAGTGAAATGCATGGATTTTCATCTATTTTTCCTTGCGAAAGATAAACCCAGCTTGCCCAGGCTTTGCGTCGTTTCGGCATGAAACGAATATCGCTATGTAAAACAGCACGATTTGAATGATACTTGAAAGCGGACAGTATTTTTCGCTCATCATCACTTGGATCTTGTATCATCGCCAATGCTTGATCGGCGTGACAAGCAAGAATAACCTCATCATAGGTTTGTCTTTCGCCATGCACATCCTCAATGGTGACACCGCTTTCATCATGCCACAGCTTGCTGACGCCACGACTCAGATGAATGCAATCTTTAAATGGCTGCGTCAGACGGTGAATATATTCACGGCTGCCGCCGCGTACAGTGTACCATTGAGGATGATCTGTAATCGTCAATAAGCCATGATTTTCAAAAAATCGGACAAACGTACAAGCAGGAAATTTAAGCATTTCGCTAAGCGGCGTACTCCAGATCGCACCACCCATCGTGAGCAGGAAATATTGTCGAAACCAGGCACCGATGTTGAGTTCGTTGAGACAGTCGTTCAGCGTGAATGAAGGATCTTTTGAAAGATATCCGCGAGCTTTTGCATTAAATTTAAAAATATCTGATACCATACTCCAGAAAGCAGGTCGGAAAATATTTTGTTTTTGCGCAAAGATGTTAGCCAGATTTTGCGTGCCATACTCGAGCCAGCCATCATGGATGCTTGCGCCAAAAGACATATCGCTTTTTGTCATGGGCACGTTTAGATATTCAAATAGACGCGTCAAAAGAGGATAGTTGCGCTTGTTGAAAACGATAAATCCTGTGTCAACGGCAACGACTCCATCTTGAGTTTCAACATCAACCGTCCGACTATGACCTCCAATATAATCATTCTTCTCATAAACCGTGATATCACGATGAGGATGCAGGAGCGACGCGGCGCCAAGGCCAGAAATTCCGGTACCGATGATTGCGAGTGTTTGGCAAGAGGCTATACTCATGTATTGCCATGCTCCATCTGTAACATTTTTTGCATCGCCGCCGACGTGCAACATTGTGTATTCGGTTCTTCGGTAACATCAAGTTTGTTGTAGATACTTGGTATATACGCATTCCACGTCAAAATGCGCTTTTTGCATTTTGACGTATTCTCCCCTTGGGTGACCGTGCACAAATTTACTGTGTGCCGGTCATCGAAACAGGATATACCGTGCGACTTACCCATCACAATTCGCATCTTGAAATCAGGCGGTATAGATGAATCAAAAATAATGCTTGGAGCATACTGACGAAGCTTTCTCGTCACGATAAAAAAGTGGGTACCTGGGTTAAATAGCATTTCGTGCAGCGCTTTACCAATAGAGGAGCTAATTCCCATGAGTAGAATCGTTTTCTTGCGCCAATGCTCCATATTGTCTCCTTATGTTCGCGACTCTACCAAACTAATATGCTACATTCAATGTCTTGATTCCACGGCGCTTGCGCGATCCATCTGATAAAAATCACCCGCACAAGTGTCTGAACGACACGCAAAGGGCTTGGTTAAGTGATTTCTACTCCGCCGTCTCATCCACCGCTAAGCAATGCAACAAGCGTTCTAAATCGTCTGGATTGGCGACTTCCCATGCCATTTGTTCTTGGCGTTCGGGGTGCAACAAGGCTAAGCGTTTTGCATGCAAGGCTTGACGCTTAAAACCCAGTAAGGCATCACGCGCCAAGGGTGGTGTGCCTTTAGGAACCCCGTGCCGCGTGTATACGGGGTCACCCACAATCGGGTAATTGATATGTGCCATGTGCACACGAATTTGGTGCGTACGTCCCGTCTCTAACATGACCTTCACTAAGGTATGACGTGCGAAGCGTTGCATGACGCGATAGTGGGTCACTGCCGGTTTGCCGTGTGTTGCCACAGCCATCTGTGTGCGTAAGCGCGGATGTCTAGCAATCGGCGCATCCACCGTACCACCCGATGCCATCACGCCATTGACCAACGCCACATATTCACGCGTAATGCTACGCGCTTGTAACTGTTGCACTAGCGCATGGTGCGTCACCAGATTTTTGGCGACAACCAGTAAGCCAGAGGTATCTTTATCTAAGCGATGCACAATGCCTGCACGCGGCAAGTGCACGAGCGCGGGACAATGGTGCAACAATGCATTTAGCAGTGTGCCATCACGATTGCCCGCCGCAGGGTGTACCACCATGCCGGCAGACTTGTTAATCACAAGTAGACTCTCGTCTTCGAATACAATTTCCATCGTTAAATCTTGCGCCGACCAACTCACTGCAGGAACTAACGCCGCATGGATGACGACGTGTTCATCACCCTGCACTTTCATACGTTGACTGGGGTACACGCCATTCACTGTGATAGCCTGTTCGTGTAACCACGCTTGTAGGCGCGCGCGCGAATAATCCGGCAACAACTGTGCTAAGGCTTGATCGAGTCGCATGCCTTGCAGAGTAAGTGGGATCACGAGTTCTAGGTGCACAATATCATTCATTCTGTGGGAGCAATCCTATGGTTAGACGTTATATACCCATTCCACTTCAAAATGCGATTTTGCATTTTGCAGTGTTCTTCTCGCGATGGGGTTCCCTAAGGGGAGAATCGCGTATCGATCCTTGGGTGACCGTGCACAAATTTACTGTGTGCCGGTCATCAAAACAAAGTATACCGCGTAACTTACCCATCAAAGTTAGCATCTTGAAGTGCGAGCGGTATATACCCATTCCACTTCAAAATGCGATTTTTGCATTTTGCAGTGTTCTTCTCGCGATGGGGTTCCCTAAGGGGAGAATCACGATTATTCCCTTGGGTGACCGTGCACAAATTTACTGTGTGCCGGTCATCAAAACAAAGTATACCGCGCGACTTACCCATCAAAGTTCGCATCTTGAAGTATGAGCGGGATATGCCGTGCACCGCGTGTCGTCGTTATCTTTCATCGCGTAAACAGCGATACTGTACAGTATCTAAACCACCAAGTACAGCATAACCATTTTAAAGGTGGCTTTGTGCATTAGTTTTCGCTTATAATCCGCAGCCAATGAGTAAACATAGGTATACCTTGCGTTATGAAGTATGTGGTTTCGTTCTGTTGTCTGTTGGCGCTGTGGCTCACTGCCTGCAGCTCAAATAAAGTTGTCGATCCCAATGCGGCATTTGCCGGCCAAAGCGCCACGCAAATCTACCGTCAAGGAGACACTGCATTAAATAAAAAGCAGTACACCAAAGCGATAGAGGCGTTGGAAGCGCTAATGACTCTATACCCTACCGACAAACGCAACGAACAGGCCCAACTTAAACTCATTTACGCCTATTACCAAGCCAAAGACAACACCTCCGCCGAAATGATGGCTGAACGCTACGCTCGCTTATTTCCTCAAAGCACACACGCCGCGTATGCCTATTATTTAAAAGGCTTAGCCAATTTTACTCCGGATGAAAACATCATCGTGTCGCGCTTAAATATCGATCGTTCCGAACGCGATCTGAGTCAACAACGCAGAGCCTTTACTGCGTTCAGTAGCGTTGTCAAACGCTACCCGAATAGTCCTTACGCAGCAGATGCGCGACAACGCATGCTGTATTTACGCGATCTGTTCGCACACAGTGAAACGACCGTTGCAAAATATTATTTGCGCCGTCAGCTGTACGTTTCGGCGCTGAACCGTGCCCAAGAAGTGCTGCGCCATTACCCCAGTACACCGTCAACAGAAGCAGCGCTGGCTGTCATGATAAGCGCCTATCGAGAACTCGATTTGCCCGAGCAGGCACAGCAGACGCAGCAGGTACTCGCGTTGAATTACCCTCATTCGGTTTACTTAAACAAACCTAACGACGTATTGTCATCTTAACAACGGACACACTTATGTGGTTTAAACAAGCTAAGTTATTGCAACTCTCCGCGCCTGTACCCTACGATGCGGCGCAATTGGCCGCGCAGTTAGCGCACTTGCCGTTTCATCCGTGCTCGCCACACCTGCCACACAGCGCAGGTTGGGTCTCCCCGTTGGCGGGTGCAGAAGATGACACGCAATTGGTGCATGCTGCTAACGGTTATCTGCTCATTTGCCTGCAACTGGAAGAAAAGTTATTACCCAATGTGGTGGTTAACCAAACCTTGCAAGAAAGAATAAAAGAGTTGGAATTACAGTACGCTAAAAAGATATCAGGCAAAGCCAAGCAAAGCCTCAAGGCAGATGTACGACAAATGCTATTGCCGCGCGCATTCAGCAAATTACTGCGTATTTACGCCTACATTGACACCAAAAGGCAGTGGTTGATCGTCGATAATATTACTCCGCTTAAGCTCGATTTATTTGTCGATTTATTGCAAAAAACCTTACAGTTGCGTTGTAATAACCTACCGACAAAAGCGCTTGCTCCCCTGCTCACCTCATGGTTACGCCATGAGCCACCGGGCGCATTCAACTTAGAGAAAAATTGTGTGCTACAAGATCCGCATCTACAAAACAGAAAAGTGCGTTGCCAGCAACAAGATCTCAATGCCGCTAGCCTGCAAGTGCTGTTGGATGATAACTACCACGTACAACAACTCGCTTGCAATTGGCAAGATACGATTAACGCTACTATCGCGGATGATTTTACCCTACGCAGCATACGCTATCACGATAAGCTGCTGACCCTAGCGGAAGAAAATCACACAGAGTCCATGCAACAGCAACTGGATGCAAATTTTTTCATCATGAGTGAAACACTCACGGAGTTGTGGCAAGCCCTGGTTGCCTTGTTTGTTAACGCGACACCACCCAGCGTAAATACAACCGCTGTGACCGAGGCACTTGCCACGGTGTGAGTATGCGTTTCGGTGTATAAAGTGGCTCATACAGGCGCGCATTTATTGCAGGAATATACATGGAAAAAAGTTTGTCGAAAATTTTGCAAGGCTACCAGCGCTTTAGGGAAAAATATGCACTGGGCGATCAGTCGGTGATGCAGTCCCTTGCACATCACGGTCAACAGCCACAGATTATGGTCGTTGCGTGCTGTGACTCACGCGTCGATCCCGCCTTGATCTTGCAATGCGATCCCGGTGATTTATTTGTCGTGCGTAACATCGCAAACATCGTACCTCCCTATGAAAAAGACAAAGCCCACCACGGTACGAGTGCGGCATTAGAATTCGGCGTGCGGTTTTTACGGGTAAAACACTTGATTTTATTGGGTCATAGTCAATGCGGTGGTATTCAATCCCTGTTGGATAATCAGGATGATCCACAGGATGATTTTATCAGCAGTTGGGTTTCTATCGTCAAAGCAGATAACGCGAAGGGCGCTCATGCGAACGAGTGTGCCAAGCTCGCGCTCAAGCAATCTTATGACAATTGCCTCTCCTTTCCCTGGATACGCACCCAGGTCATGCAACACAGCTTAGTGATTCATTTGTGGTTTTTTGATATCAAGGCAGGGGAAATATTTAGCTATTCGGCTGCGCAGCAAGACTATCAAGCGCTCATTTCCAGCTAAAGTGTCGTCGCTAAAATACGCCAGATTAATTCCGGGTATTCTATGCCTATGGCTTTGGCTGCTTTGGGTACCAAACTGTGATCGGTCATCCCGGGAATCGTGTTGACCTCAAGTAACCATAGATTCTGTTGCTGGTCTTCTAATAAATCGACACGTCCCCAATGGCTGCAACCCACGGCCGTAAAAACACGTAACGCCAACGCACGTGCTTTTGCTTCTTGCGCGTCATCCAAACCTGCAGGGCAGAGATAACGTGTATCATCAGCGTGGTATTTTGCCGTGTAATCATAAAATCCCTGTGCCACTTCGATGGCAATCACCGGTAATGCCTCATTATCTAGTATGCCAACTGTTAACTCTCTACCCGCGATAAAATACTCTGCCATGATGCGTTCACTGTATTGGCGTGCGGATGCCACGGCAGCCGTAAACTCTAGTGCTTGTTTGACAATACTCACTCCCAACGATGAGCCACCGTCCATCGGCTTCACGACAAAAGGTAAGCCTAAACGTGTGATGACGGCGTCAACGCGGGTTCCTGCATCAATCGCTAAGTAATCTGGCGTAGGAATACCGATGCCGTGACATAACCATTTGGTACGCTCTTTATCTAAGGCTAAACTGGATGCGAGCACAGAGCTGTCGGTATAAGGTATGCCTAACGCACACAATATGCCTTGCACAATACCACCCTCACCACTGCCACCGTGTAATATGTTAAACACCCTATCGACATGCGCTGTTTGTAACGCTGGGATTAATTCCGCTTCGACCACAATCGGATGTGCATCCACGCCTCTTTCACGCAATGCTGCTAAGACCAATTTACCACTGTGCAACGAGACATCGCGTTCCGTGACCCCGCCCATCAATACACCGACACGGCCAAAATCGTGCGCAGAAATAGCATCTCTTATCATTCTCTTTCACCTATAATTTTAACTTCTGTTTGCAAGCTCACACCGCATTCTTGTTGTACTTTCGCAACGACTAATGCGATCAAGTGTTCTATATCTGTAGCACTGGCTTTGCCAGTATTCACAATAAAATTAGCATGCTTAGTTGATACCGCCGCATCACCTACACAGAAGCCTTTCAAACCACACGACTCAATCAATAATCCGGCGTAGGTATTGGGTGGATTCTTAAAAACAGAGCCACAGCTGGGTAAATGGGTAGGTTGTGTCGCGTGGCGCTGGTCCAAGCAATCACGAATACGTTGTTTGGCAACGAGCACATCGCCTGGCGACAAGCGCAGGTGTGCGGCCACAAACCATTCCTGTGCGGGCGGCTGTACATAACGGTATTGTACGTGATACTCCTGTGGTGCTCGTTGCCGGCATACGCCTGCACGATCAATCGTTTCCACCGCACAAACCAATCGCCACGTTTCACCACCACAAGCGCCTGCGTTCATGGCTAATGCGCCACCCATGGTGCCGGGAATACCGGCGAGAAACTCAGCGCCCTCTAAACCTTCACGCGCAGTAAACCGTGCGACCTTGGCGCAAGATACTCCCGCTTCAGCACGTATGACATCGGGTGCTAAGCACGTCAATTCCTTCAAGCCGGTGTGCGTTACAATGACAGTACCGCGAATGCCACCATCACGCACTAACACGTTGCTGCCTAGGCCTAACCAAGTCAGTGGCTCTATCGCAGGTAGCTGTGCCAAAAATGCGGAAAGATCGGTTAAATCCTGCGGGATATACAAGCAATCGGCGCGCCCACCGACACGCCATGACGTGTAGTCAGTAAGCATGGCGTCTCGCAGTAGGCGACCACGCAAATCGCTTGTGAGTGGCTTAGACATAGGTAAACTTCAATTGTCCTGATGCCAAATGGCTGGCAATCGTCGTGATGTTACCAGCCCCTTGCGTTAATAGAATATCGCCGGCTTGCAACACTTTGGCTAATACTTCCACGAGCTCGTGCTCATCTTTAATTAATACCGGATCCACTGCGCCTCGTTGCCGGATGCTACGACACAAGGACATGCTGTCGGCACCCGTAATGGGCTTTTCGCCTGCGCTGTAGACATCCAACATTAGCAAGACATCCACGGTGCCTAATACACGTGAAAAATCATCGAATAAATCGCGCGTACGCGTAAAACGATGTGGCTGATACAACATCACTAAACGTTTGTCAGGCCATGCCTGTGCAATAGCATCTAGGGTCGCGCTGATTTCGCGTGGATGATGACCATAGTCATCTATCAACAGTACCTGCCCGCCGTGAACGGCGAGCTCGCCACATATCTGCAAACGTCGACCTATACCGGTAAAATGCAACAGTGCATGCTGGATATCAGCGTCTGATAAACCTAGTTCAGAGGCAACCGTGATCGCAGCCAACGCATTTTGCACATTGTGTCGACCGGGTAAATTAAGCGTGATCGCTAAGGGTCCCGCATTCCCCTTGCGTAACACGTTGAATTGGCTTTGAAAGCCTAGCTGCTGCCAATCGACCACACGGACGTCGGCGTCTGCTGCAAAACCATAGGTTAGCACCGGCCTAGAAATATCCGGCAATACGTCCATCACCACCGGGTCATCCGCACACAACACGGCTAAACCGTAAAACGGTAACTGGTGTAAGAAAGTAATAAAGGTGTTTTTTAATTTATTAAAATCGCCTTCGTATGTATCCATGTGATCCGCGTCAATATTAGTGACAACAGCAATCATTGGATGCAAATATAAGAACGATGCGTCGCTTTCATCGGCTTCAACCACGAGATACTCACTTTGTCCTAATCGCGCATTGCTGTTGGCGCTATTTAAACGTCCGCCAATCACAAAGGTTGGATCTACTTTGGCTTCCGTCAATACCGTAGCAATAAAGCTAGTCACCGTGGTTTTTCCGTGCGTTCCCGCCACTGCAATGCCATAACGAAAACGCATCAATTCCGCTAACATTTGTGCGCGCGGTACGATGGGAATGCGGCGTTGTTGCGCTGCTACAATTTCGACATTATCGCCCTGCACAGCAGTGGATACCACAACAACATCCACATTGTCCACTTGTGTAGCGCATTGGCCTTGATAAACGGTAGCACCCAAATCACACAGATGTTGTGTCATCGCATTATGTTGTGTATCTGATCCTGAAACGCGATAGCCTTGTTGCAGCAATACCTCAGCGATGCCACCCATGCCACTGCCACCTATTCCCACGAAATGAATATGCTTGATACTGCGCATTCTGTATTGTTTATTCACCGTAACATCTCCACACAGTGTTGTGCTACTAAACGTGTTGCCTGTTTTGCTGGCAAACCATACGCAGCCATTCCCATTTGTAATAATTGTTCACGCGGCTGTTGCACTTGACGTAACAAAGTCAACAAACGCGATACTGTCACTTGAGGTTGCGGCAGCAAAATAGCCGCACCACATTGCACTAAATGATTCGCATTCGCCGTTTGATGATCATCCACCGCATGCGGAAAAGGGATCAAAATACTCGCCACTCCTGCAGCGCTCAATTCCGCGATGGTTAATGCCCCTGCACGACAGATCACTAACTCTGCCCACGCATAGGCATTCGCCATATCATCGATGAATGCTTCTACCCGTGCTGACACACCGTAACAATGGTACGCAGTTTGGGTAGCCTTCACATGCAACTTACCGGTCTGATGCCAAATCACTGGGCGCTCATCTGCACTCAGTTGCGCGAACACAACAGGCAGTGTCTCATTCAGCACATTAGCGCCGAGACTACCACCTAATATCAACACACGCAATCGCGTTGCCGCAACACGCCAACGTTGCTCGGGACGGGGTAAATCAACAATACTATGGCGCACGGGATTGCCGGTAAGTTGCGCCCGGTAATGTGCGGGAAAGGTGTGTGGAAACGCTTGTAACACGCGTCCGGCAATGCGCCCTAGAATACGATTGGTTAAACCAGCCACCGCATTTTGCTCGTGAACTACTAAAGGAATGCGCAGCAATGTTGCCATCAGACCACCAGGGCCGCTGACAAAGCCACCAAAGCCCAACACCAGATTTGGCTTGTATTTATGCAGAATCATGGCGGCTTGATAACATGACTTTACACTACACCACAGGCCAAAGAGACGCTGCAACATGCGTTTGCCACGCAACGCACGCACCTGTAGCGTAAATAAAGGGATACCTGCTTTGGGAACCAATTCCGCCTCAATGCCGGCGGTCGTCCCCAGCCACGCCACCTCCATGTCATAGTGTTGCCGCAAAGTATCCGCGACAGCGAGACCCGGCATCACATGGCCACCCGTGCCACCGGCGACAATCAATATACGTTTTGTCGTATGCATGAGGAAAACACCTAAAAACGCGGATAGTAACACACTACAACCAAGAGGTTAATGTCAGACGAGACTGCTTTCTTCAAATAAGAATTCTTGTAACTATTCAGCAAAGTTGCAAACCATTACGATTTTGCTTGAAAGGTAGTATTAACAGTAATGGTGCAAAAAATTTTTGCTTATTTTTCTGGTAACTAGGAACGATTCTTTACGCGATGGGGATTCTCAAGGGGAGAACCGTGATTCTCCCTTTAAGCCCAGTTTTACTGGATAGGCGTAAAATCAAGGGTAACTATTCAGCATTTTGCTGAATAGTTACGAATTCTTGCGCGCCAGGGGTTTAGCCTAGACCGTGGATTTCATTGATGCTATGCAAGCTACCCAATAATACGCGCAAACGCCTGTGCAGAGGTTCGGCTAGACTGTCACTAAAAAGTGGGACTTTATACCGCCAGCCTGTATGCAAACAGCGAAAGTGTAACCATAACACCTCAGCGGTTACTACGCTGTCGGGTAACAGGGTTGCGATATAACGCTCGCCGTTATGCTGCTCTATGAGCCAATTCCCCTGCGCCGCATAGCTGAACGTTGTGACTGCCAACGCCATATCGAGATAAACATAACGATGCAAATGGTATTGCAGTGATAGCCAACACAACAGAGACAACAAACTTGCCAACCACCAAGGCATCGTACTGGCCCACACCACCAATACTGCAGCGGCATGCAATACACTGAGTACCGTGGCCAAATAAAGGGAAGGTTTTAATTTATAGGGACCTTTGTAGAGCATAAGCACGCACCAGCGTAATAATCTCAAGCAAAGCAGCGTCTTTGGGCTCGCTACTACCTATCAACCAGTGATATAAATCTTGATCGTTACAGTCAAGTAAACGCCGAAATAACGCCTGCTGTTCTGCGGGCAAACCGCTGTATGCATGCCGAGTAAATGGTTCCAAAATAAGGTCCAGCTCTAACATGCCTCGTCTGCAAGCCCATAGTAGGTGGTTAATAGCGTTAGCGTAGCCGGTCTCTAACATAAAATTTTACTCTCTGTGATATACCGCTCGTACTTCAAAGTGCGAATTTAAGTTAATTGTTTGCGCGGTATATTGTTTTTATGACCGGCACAAAGTAAATTTGTCCACGGTCCCCAAAGGGGCGAATCGCGGGTCTCCCCTTTGCAAACCCCATCGCGTAAAGAACAGGTCAAAATGCAAAAAGCGCATTTTGAAGTGTAATGGGTATATACTGCGCGTGACTCAAGGATAAAGGATCTACACGATGCTAACAACTATTACCGCCACTACTTTGCCAACAATCGATGCGTTGGATACGCAAGCGTATCTCTGTGACTTAGATAACCTGGGCGTATTGGAAGTAACGGGCCAAAACGCTAAAACTTTTTTACAAGGGCAGTTGACTTGTGATCTCCATGCCATGCCGGCGGAGCGCAGTTGTTTAGCGGCATTTTGCAATGCTAAAGGTAGAATCATCGCCAGCTTGCGCATTTGGCAATCCGATGCAAGCTACCTACTCATACTGCCGCGCAACAACCTGACACATACACTGCAACAATTACAAAAATATGCGGTGTTTTCCCGTGTCACATTAAGCGATAGATCTGCCGAGCAAGCCGTATTCGGCTGGTTGGGTAACGCCCCGCCGCCACTACCTCTTAGCTTACCCAATGCGCTCAACCAAGTGGTGTCGGAGTCTGCAACCCAACACTGCATACAGATCAGTACGCTACCACAACGTTATTTATTCATTGCCAACCTTGATACGGCAAAGCGATTATGGCGTGACTTATACACACCACAACGGCATGTACCGGTTGCATTGTGGGAACTCTGCGATATACGCATGAAACTGGCTCACGTGGATCACCGCAGTAGTGAATTGTTTACGCCGCATGACCTAGACTATCCACAACAAGGCGCCGTGAGTTTTTCCAAAGGATGTTACGTCGGGCAAGAGATTATTGCACGCATGCAACACTTAGGTAAATTAAAAAAACATTTGTCAGTCTGCCAAGGAACGATGCAACAGCTACCACAACCAGGTACCGCCTTAATTAATCCACAGACGCTGACAGTAGGTCATATTGTAAATGCCGCAATAGATGCCACAGGCAACTGCCTTGCGTTGGCTGTTGTTGATGACAGCGCAATAGGCGAGATCCTACACACCTCGGATCATCAAACCACGTTGCGCTGCATCTAAACCTATTGTGCTTATGCATATACCCATTCCACTTCAAAATGCGCTTTTTGCATTTTGCAGTGTTCTCTGCGCGATGGGGTTTGCCAAGGGGAGAATCGCGTATCGATCCTTGGGTGAGCGAGCGAAAATTTACTTTTCGTAGGTCTAGAAACAGGATATACCGCGCGACTTACCTATCAACGTTCGCATCTTGAAGTACGAGCGGTATAGACTTGTTTTATCGCGTATTGCGTCATAACATACGATTTCCTGAGACAGCATATAGGTTTATGCGATGGCTATACCACACGATCTGCTCGTCACCTTGTTAATCTGGCTAATTCCTGGCATTTTTGCTATCACGCTGCATGAAGCGGCGCACGGTTACGCAGCCACTGTATTCGGTGACCCTACGGCTGCACGACTGAGGCGTTTATCGCTGAATCCACTCCGTCATATTTCATTAATAGGCACGCTGATCATGCCGATTACGCTCCTATTGATGGGATCGCACATCCTTTTTGGTTGGGCTAAGCCAGTACCCGTCAACACGCACAACCTGGCCCACCCACGGCGCGATTTAGCCTGTATTGCGTTGGCCGGACCATTGGCAAATTTAGCGATGGCTTGCCTATGGGCCTGTGTTATCAAACTGATTTACGCCAACGGGTTCCTGCATATTCCAGGCGTCGGTCTGCTACGCGCTATGGCCAATGCGGGAATCATGCTTAATTTATTATTGATGTGCTTTAATCTATTGCCGATTCCCCCCTTAGACGGCGCCAAAATCATTGCCGTATTTTTTCCGCAACTGTTTGCTAAATTCTGGGATAAATTCCAAAACGTGGGTTGGATTCTGTTGCTTATGCTAGTTTATTTCAATCTCTTAGATAAGATAATCAGCCCTGCCTTGGGCCTTGGACGTCGCCTGTTGTTTGCCGTATTTAACATTAATTCGTGACTATATCTATTACACTTCAAAATGCGCTTTTTGCATTTTAAAGTGTTCGCTACGTGATGGGGTTTCCCAAGGGGAGAATCGCGTATCGATCCTTGGGTGACCCCGTGCACACCTACTTTGTGTAGGTCTAAAAACAGGATATACCGCGCGACTTACCCATCAAACTCCGCATCTTGAAGTACGAGTGGTATATTCAGCAACATGCTGAATAGTTCTATTAATTCTTGGTGGGTACATCGCGTAAAGCACGACGTAAAATTTTGCCTATGTTTGATTTAGGTAGTGCATCAGTAAACACAATAATTTTAGGTAATTTATAGCGTGTTAAGTGTTGCTCGCAATACGCTAGTACGTCGGCGCTGGTTAAATCTGCTTGCTTTTTCACAATAAACGCTTTGACTTGTTCATTGCCCTCTGCATCGGTTACACCAATTATCGCGACTTCTAACACGCCTGGACAACTGGCGATGACATTTTCTACTTCCGTGGGATACACATTGAATCCTGATATTAGGATCATGTCTTTTTTGCGATCGACCAGATAGATAAAGCCCTTGTCATCCATGGTGGCAATATCCCCCGTTGTTAACCAACCATCTGCACTCAGTACAGTGGCTGTTTCGTCGGGTTGTTGCCAATAGCCTCGCATCACTTGCGGCCCGCGCACACACAATTCACCCGTTTCACCTTGCGCTACTTCCTCGCCGTTATCACGGCGTATACTGATTTCGGTAGAAGGCAATGGCAATCCTATGCTGGCATTGAAGCATGGCTGTGATGGCAAATTTACCGTAACAACCGGGCTTGCTTCGGTTAACCCATAACCTTCAACAATCGGAACGCCGGTGCGCGCGTGCCAAGCATCTGCTACTGCTTTTTGCACTGGCATGCCACCTCCCACCGCTAATTTTACGTGTGCGACGTGTGCACGTGTAAACTGCGGAGTATGTAATAACGCGTTATATAAGGTATTAACCGCTGTCATTGCCGTGATCGGATAACGTTTGAATTCAGTGATAATACTCCGCATATCGCGCGGATTGATCACTAACACATTGCGCGCACCAAATGAAAAAAAACTCAAACAATTACAGGTTAACGAAAAAATATGGTACAAGGGCAATGGCGTTAATACGGTTTCACCCGACTCTTGGATAAGCGGCTTAAACCAACTACGTATTTGCAACACATTGGCGACTATGTTTGCATGGGTTAACATGGCGCCTTTGGCTATGCCAGTCGTGCCACCGGTGTATTGTAAAAATGCCAAATCATCCGCTTGTGTATCCACCGCTTGCAGTTGTTTACGTCGCCCCTGGCGTAAGGCCTTACGCCAGCAGATAGCCTGTGGGAGATGATAGGCAGGAACCATTTTTTTTATGTGTTTAACACTGGCATTGACGAGTTGAGATTTAACCCAAGGATACGCATCGCCTAATTGCGTCACCATAACATGTGGCATCGTCACTGAACGCAATGCGCGCTCCACCGTGCATGCCATATTTGCCAACACCACAATCAACGCGGTACCGCTATCTTGTAATTGATGCACGAGTTCATCAACGGTATACAGGGGATTCACGTTAACGACCACCATCCCTGCGAGCAAACTGCCAAACATCGCAATGGGATATTGCAAAACATTAGGTAGCATCAATGCGACCCGTGATCCACGTGGCAAACACAGTTCCTGCTGTAAGTAGGCAGCAAAGGACTGTGCACGGCTATACAGTTGTTTATAACTCAGCTCAGTACCCAGTGAACTGTAAGCGGGTGCATCGCCATATTTGGCACAACACGCTTGGAAAAAAGCAGAAACGGATGCATAAGTCTGCGTATCGACCGTCGCAGGCACGCCCTCCGAATAGCTTTTTAGCCAAATTTTATCCATATCTTCTTCCTTGTGGTATCGTGTAAATGCTTGACAGCGCTGCATTGCCACCATATCTTGACTAGCCAGGAAAAACAAGGCGACACGTAAAGATGAATGCTGAAGCGCAAGAAGCTGTTTTACTCAAGGGTAGTTTGTTTACCCTCACTGTATTGCAACTGCTGACCACCGATTTGGATAAAATTGCCTCGCACCTGCACGTGCTGACTAAGCAACTACCCAACTTCTTTCAGTACACGCCCATCGTCATTGACTTACAGCACATAGCCAGTGGAACGGATATCGATTTAATGGCCATAAACCAAGCGTTACGGGCGCGTTACATGATACCGGTAGGTGTGCGTAATTATGATGCAGGCTTGCACCCTGCCATCATCGCGGCTGGGTTAGCCATGTTACCGGCTGAAAAGGCAACTAAAACTCAGCCACAACAAGCTGTCAACTTGCCTAAGCCTAAAGAATTGCAGCAAGAACTCCCCTACGTACCCTCTAAATTGGTTACCCAACCCGTGCGCTCGGGACAACAGATTTATGCGCAAGGTGGTGACTTAATCGTTTTGTCATCGGTCAGCAACGGAGCGGAATTATTGGCTGACGGCCATATTCACGTCTATGGCAATTTACGTGGTCGCGCATTAGCAGGTATCAATGGTGATAAGAACGCACGCATTTTTTGCAAGCATCTCGAGGCAGAATTAGTTTCGATTGCTGGTTTCTACCGGATTAAAGAAGACTTGCCACCCACTTCCTATGCAATGACGCAAATTTACTTAGAAAAGGAACATCTTGTTATCGATGAGGCATAAAGCCCCTACCCCATGCGTTAAAAGTACGGTATCATCGCCTCTCTTATTAAACTCGCAGTGAGGAGCTAACATTGGCTGAAGTAATCGTAACAACCTCGGGTAAGGGTGGTGTTGGTAAAACGACAACCAGTGCCGCGTTCGCGACTGGACTTGCCCTTAAAGGCCATAAAACAGCCGTCATCGATTTTGACATTGGTTTACGTAACTTGGATTTGATCATGGGTTGTGAACGTCGTGTGATCTATGACCTTGTCAACGTCATCAATCAAGATGCCAATCTCAAGCAAGCATTGATCCGTGACAAGCGTTGCGACAATCTTTTCATATTGCCCGCGTCACAAACACGCGACAAAGACGCGCTCAACAAGGCCGGCGTAGAGCGTGTCATCAACGAATTAAAAGACCAAGGCTTCGAATACATCGTCTGTGATTCCCCCGCAGGTATAGAGCGTGGGGCATTAATGGCGTTGTACTTTGCCGATCAAGCCCTGATCGTCACAAATCCCGAAGTGTCTTCCGTGCGTGATTCTGATCGCATTTTAGGCTTGTTGGCCAGCAAGTCAAAACGCGCCGAAGACGGACTCAAACCAATTAAAGAGCATTTAATCGTAACACGCTATGTACCCCAACGCGTGGAAGGTGGCGACATGCTGAGTTTAGCCGATGTTCAAGAAATTTTATCTATTCCCTTGCTAGGTGTCATTCCTGAATCGCCGTCAGTGTTACGCGCGTCTAATGCAGGCGTACCGGTGATCATGGATGAAATGAGCGATGCGGGCCAAGCCTACGAAGACACGGTAAAACGCTTCTTAGGTGAAGACACCCCGTTCCGCTTTTTACATACTGAGAAAAAAGGCTTATTCCACCGCTTGTTTGGGCGTAAACGTGAGGAGAGTGCAGTATGAGTTTTTTCAAACGTTTTCTACGCAGTAGTCATGCTATTCCTAAGCACAATACCGCAAAAATGGCAAAAGAACGTTTGCAGATTATCGTGTCGCATGAACGTTCGCAGCGCAATAACAATGATTTTTTACCCTTGTTGCAAAAAGAATTGGTGGATGTCATCGCCAAATATGTATCGATAGATAAGGACCAAGTAAAAGTTGAATTAGGTCGGGTCGGTGAATGCTCTATCCTAGAGTTGAACATCACACTACCTGAATTCAATCCAACGGCCATTCCCGAAGAAGACACAGAGACCATATAGTTTTTTCGTGACCCTGTGCGGTGCTTGGGGTGTTTAACTCACCCCAAGCCGTGGCTTTTTTATCAAATTAGCGTTGTTGCTTGATTAACTCATCAGTCAGCCCCAATTTTTAATTGTTTCCTAACTGCTGCATCCGCCCTAACTGCTGCATCCGCCCTAATTCCACATCTGACTCTTCTTGCAACCGCACATGCGCATTGGGTGTAGCAAAAAAACCATGCACACGACGCGCCAAGCTATCCGTGCACGACGGTGTTGCGGCTGGAAGTAGCTCTGAATTTAATAATTTAATTAATGCAACGATGGCGTCATGCTGTTGTTTAGCGATCCTGTAATCTGAACAAGGCTCACATGATTTTAAGATAAACTTAACAATGCACATAAAGGCACAAGAAAATAGTAAAACTGACGTGACTCCAACAAGTAAAACCGTATTATCCATATTCAGCCTCTCTGTTTGATGATACGAACCATTATAAAATATATTGGGGTTGTATCCATCTATAATTTTATGGATTGGTTGTGATGAATTATGTGGCGCAATAGCCGTTTCAGATTCATGCGAGTCATGCCCTAACAATGCAAAGAGTAGCCCTGACACTAACAGACCAACGCCTACCTCCATGCCTATCACATAAGAATCTCTGGTCATTTTCCGGTGTAAATAGTTAAGTAATTGCGCCACATAATCCTTAGACCGTTCCACAGGATTATTGGGCATAGCCACATAAGCAAGCGTCACAGCACTCAACAGCAACATAACTTTCATTTTATTAGAAAACATCTGATCTGCTATTTTCTCTCTTGTTACGTTAAAAAATGCAATAAGTTTTTCGCGAATGTTGGTATCGGTAATACTAGCGAGAATCACTGGCATATTATCGGTAACAATACGTTCATATAAGACATGACCATTTTCCTCAAAATTGATTGCCTGCTCTACCAGTATAAATGCTAACGCAATGTCTTGGCTTTCGATAGCCGTTTCAAATAACTGTTGCCTGTCCTTGGGACTGGTTTTTTTTACTATCAACGTTAACAACTCATGCTGTTGCGCACACATGGCTTGCTTTAATAAGTAGTCTGCTTGAATAACAGAAAAACTACCCCTGTAGTTGCCAACGTAACGTTTAACGGCAACAAAATCACCTTGCTCAAAAGCATGGATAAGTTTTTCTAAATTTTGCATGATAGGACGTAATTTATTATTTTTATCACATAATTTTGCTGCCAGCTCGTTCTGTTGCTTAGTCAACAATAATAGCAAAATATCAATCGCGTTATTTCCGCTTAAGGTTTTACCGTATTCAATCATTAGCGCTAACGCAGCATACTTCTCCTGTACAACAACATAATACATTACACTTTGTTGTTCTGATCCAACTAGTGCACTGGGATCAGCGCCAGACTGACATAACCAACGAATAGCCGTATCCGCGCTTGGAAAGTCAGTATGCACACTATCAAGTAACAACGAATTTTTATTTTCTTGTGCTGTTTTCTGCAGTAATGCAAGCGCTAAGCTTTCTTGATTATGCTGTGCAATAAGCTGTAACGCACCGTTGAGTTGTATGCCATCAAAGCCGTGTGCTTGGCTGGCTATCATCAGTTCTGCATCAGCAAATTGTTGTTGTACTAGTGCAATAACCAGGGCCGACTGTCCTGCGTGGTTGATCCTATTCACATTGCCACCGCGCGCGCACAAGGCTTTTATCATCTCAGTTCGGTTATGCGCAGCCGCACGATGCAAGGCGGTATTTCTATCGCTATCCGTGTAGGCATCCACATCGATCTGTTTTTTTGCTTGTAGTAATAACACAACATCCGCCGTTCTGTCGTGTTTCTCATCATTGGCACAGCAAAACAGTGCGTATTGTAAGGTTGTCACATTAACCTTTTTAAGCAGCTCTGTTACTACACGGGTTAAACCAGCCTGTATGGCTAACCACAACAAGCACTGCTCGGTCGTCAATGCTGAATCAACCGCTGCGTTGTGTGATAAGACACACAATGCACGGAATTCATCGCCCTGACAAATCGCGTCGCGTAACAACGTCTCTGTGCTAGTGGGAGCACTCTTTATGAGGGCTGCCATGAGTTTTTTCTTATTAGAATCATCCATGTTGCATTCAATGAAAAACGCTAATACGGTTTGGGCTTGCACTGTCGTTAGTTTGTGTTTTTTTAACGACTGAACAACACCCGCATAATCGCCCTGTGTTAATTCTCGTTTTAATTGTAGTAAAAATTTCGCATGCTCTTTTGTGGATGAATCCAGCTTAGTCAATAACACAGGAATTATTGTATCGCCTTGCTCGAACTGGGTGAGTCGGTACATAATATACTGCGCTTGCGCAGTGTCAAACATACCCGTGTACGCCGATAAAAACGCTTGTATGGCGGCCACATTTTTTTGATCTAAATCCTGCTGCAATGCCTCTATGCCCTGAAACATACTTTGCATTTCCAGTTCAGGGTGTGCGATTAAAATGGCTTGTGCGAGTTTATGTTCAGCAAACCATGATAAATAGCGTCGACCGCTCAAGCAATCTTGGTATTGCTGTGCACTGCTATAGTGTTTAGGGCTTTCTTGCGTTGACAGTATCAAGATGGGTAGTTCTATACCCAGCTGCGCTTCGCACAGGTACTTTACGCGGATCGCGTTTAAGCGCGTTTGTAGCGAATCATGGGTGATAAAAATCGCCTTGAATGCCTCTTTGCTCAACCCGACCAATAGCTCATTATGCCGAGGCACCCGATCTTGTGCGGCAAATGCCGCTAAATTCCGTCTGATCTCAGCCAAGCTTTCGCTAGGCACCAATACGGGATGGGCAACCGCACCGGCTATCCACCATTTATTATTGGATACCACGTTGCTTGGCCATACGTATTTTTCATTTTTTAAATCACAATTATTGCTATCGAATAAAACGCCTACAGCAGGTTCCATCACGGGGAATAACTGCATCTTGCCATGACTGGGCAACAGTGAAGTCGCTTCTTTTTTGGTATGTACCTTATTAGGTTTAGCTCGCCCACGTGGTGCAGTTAAATTGCGTGTTTCCCATTTTTTGGTTTGAGTGTTCCATATGCGGTTACGATTAGCAGCATCGCTTAATCGTTTCACTGGCCTGAATTTGCTAGGATCGGCTAACTGATTTAAAATGAACTCTAAATTTCTGTTGTTGTCGGTCGGGCAACTGATCATTTTAACCAAAGCACGCTGCTGCCTAATTAATTCTAGTGCGTGTTGTGCACGCGCTTTATCTGTTGGCAGTGATAAAGATAGAGTCGTAGGCGCCTCATAAGCGTAAACAGTGTGCATGCGTTCGATGATTTTTTCTGGAGTTAATGGATAAATTACATTATCTATCATCACGTCTTGATTTAAATACGTCTGACAATGTGTGAGTACTAAATTAATATCATGGTTATAATCACCAGTAAATTGTCGCGCAAGTGACCCAATTAAATCATCGATATTTTTAGGGTTCTTTTGTTGCAATCTAACGACGTAAGTTAAGCATGAACTAATGCGCGCTTCTAAGCATCCCACATTAGCGTCATAGCGTATTTCCCTAACAAATTTTTCTAACTCATTGTGTTGCCGCGCTATGGCAATTGCACTTTCAAACTCGTTTATTATACCGTTCAGAGCCTGTACGCACACGCTGATATCGGTATAAGCATTTAAGTGAAACGCCGTGTTATTTAAATCGCGTAACACGCCATTACCGTGATCGGTGTCGTGAACGTAAATGGCCGAACGATAGCGGCGGTCACCCCTATGCAAAAAAGCAAAACGGATAAAGCCTTTTTCAGCGAGATTAACTTTGATAAAGCGTAAGCAGTCGACCACTTTGATGGCATCACGTGCCGATTGACGCAAATCATTATCTTTAGCCCTATCTTGTGCTAGCTGCTGCAATTCAGCTAAAAGCGCGTTGAGTTCAGTGAGCTCCGTGTTAAACGCAAGATTATCCGGATCGTTTTTAGTAGGGACATTGGCAATTGTTGCCTGCATGATACCACCATTTTAATTACTATTATTGTAATCTTTACGCTAACACACTTTTATTAAGGAAATATTAACGTGCTATAGTAAACTATCTTACCCTACTAATCGAGAATAACTGGCATACACGATAAGCAGAAATCTCTGCTTTTTATGGGGTTTGCTTGGCATAAGTTAATAGTACTGCTACACTCTTTTCCCTACACGATAAATGCATAAGGCGCATAGTATGCAACTCCTCAGTCCACCTCCTTGCATGAAGAAACCACATTTTTTCATCATCATTTTGCTGCTATCGTGCTTTAGTTCGGTGGCCATCGATATCTACTTGCCCTCACTACCATATATGGCGCGTGATTTAGTGGCAAACGATAGGTCCATACAATGGAGTATCTCACTGTTTGTCTGTGGTCTGTGCTTATCGCCTTTTGTTTATGGACCGTTGTCCGATGCCATCGGAAGACGCAAACCCTTACTCATGGGTTTAAGCCTTTGCTTAATCGGTGGTTTCATTTGCATGCGCAGTACCACGGTAAATCTGCTATTAGCCGGCCGCTTACTACAAGGCCTCGGGGCAGGCGCCTGTGCCGTGCTGGCGCGTTCTATGATGCGTGATATTTTCAATAACGAGGAATTAACGCGCTACGCGTCCTATCTCGGCATGTACGTGGTGATATTTTTAATCGGTACACCACTGATCGGCGGCTATATACAGCATTACTTCAATTGGCGGGTCAATTTTTTGCTGTTATTTCTCTATACCGCCGGGCTATGGTTTGTGATCGCCTTTATTATGCCGGAAAGCAACGTCAACCGTGATCACCAGTACTTGCGCTTTGCGCATATTAAACGTCATGTCATGCAGTGCTTGTGCCACCGTGTTTTCATGGGTTATACCTGCGCTAGCATAGCCATCTACGCAGCGTTGATCACCTGGATAACCGTCAGCCCACTGTTGTTAGAACGCAACATCGGTCTGACCCCAACACAGTACGGTTGGATCTGCGCCGGTTGTGGGGTTTGCTTCGCCCTAGGCTCACTCATTAATGGTCGTTATGCGCAACGCGTAGGTGTCGTAGGCCTACTGCGCTACGGCATTTATGGTTTATGGCTCTCTGGTTTGTTATTCGTATGCGGTGCCTATCTACATTGGCTGAACTTATACAGTGTGGTGCTACCTGCAACGCTGTTATTTTTTGCCGGTGCCTTTATTTTTCCCAATGCCTTCGCCGGTGCGTTTAAACCGTTCCCGCATATTGCAGGGATTGCAGCGGCACTGTTTGAAACCTTACGTATGCTAGGCGGTACTGCACTCAGTGCATTCATTGCTTGCCTACCCAATACCGATCAAAAACCCTTAGGCATCGCGCTTATTGTATGCGGCGTTTTTGCCTGGTGCATGTGCCGTTTAACCCACATCAACACAGATATGGCTGAAGGCAATACCGCTCGTACTTCAAGATGCGAACTTTGATGGGTAGGTCGCACGGTATATCCTGTTTCTAGACCTATACACAGTATGTGTGCACGGTCACAAAAGGGGAAAATCGCGAGTCTCCCCCTTTGGAAATCCCATCGCGTAGAGAACACTTCAAAATGCAAAAAGCGCATTTTGAAGTGTAATGGGTATAGTTTAAGCTCAACTAAAATCGCGCCCTACCCAGAGCAATATTTTCGGCATTGGGTGATGCCTCGTCTAGCCTCAGCGCAGACAACACATTGGCAACCACAGATTGCGGATTTTGCCGGGCAATTAACAGAACAAATGCCCAACGTTCGTGTAGTGGCATGTTATCTAATGCCGTAATATTTATATTATTTTCGTTAGAGTTATTCGCTAAATACTGTTGCTTAAACTGCATATATTGCTGGTGTAATAGCGTTATATGAGCAGGCTTAGCCTGCCCAAATACAGAAAACATGCTTTGCCACATGCTAGATGATTGCGATTCGTTGTATGCCGTTGCAATGGCAGCTAGCAGTTGCGTGTTTATGCCAATAAAAAAAGCGCTTTTGAATAAGTACGCACGATCGGAGGCCGTTATCTTATTGAGCAAACCTAGACTTCCTGCTGCAGACAAATGGCAAAACAGATCGATGAGTGTCGTATTAAGACTCGTGTTAAGTTTACTGGCGTACTCGATGAGCACCGGTAAACAGGCTTGCATAGCCGTCAACACCACACTGCGTTGCCCTTTTTCCAAACCTGATAAGAGTGTGGCTAATGCGCCAAGATTAGGAATAATCTCTATCAGAGATCCATGGGTTGCCAGTACAGTAAATAGCGTTTTTATTTTTCCTGCTGTTAGTAGTGTTAAAACTTGACTAAATTGCGACGGATTTTTCACGATAGCCATGACCGCAGGCTGCATGACTATAGCGTGATAGGTGTTGTGGTCATTGAAGGTATTGAGTAACTCAATTAATTTGCTCGTAGGGAAAAATTCACGTGCTGCCACAATGCGTACGATGATATTTTCAAAAACCGTATTGAGTAAAGAAAGGGGTAATGTAGTCGCTGTCATGCTGAACGGTTTACTACCTATTTGCTTCGCATCTGCTACGATTTTATCGTATAGGGCTCGTTTTTCCTTGGGACCCAAGGCATGCGATACATCAAGTAATCCAGAGGGTGATTCCACGAATGCATCTAATTGATGACTCATCGTTTCCGCGCACTCACCATTTTTTAATTGCACTATTAATTTACCTAGCGAATATCTATTAGCGACGACGTTTTCTAATTGCGCTTGCTGTGCCTCAGGCAGAGTGGAAAACCACCCTAGAAATTCATCCCTAGCCTGTGTCGCGGCCGCTGTCGCCCAGTCGTTCCCCGCGTGGGTCCGTCCACCGCGCAATAGCGCTGCAGCTAGTCGTTGTATGGCCGCACGTGGCGTCATCGCCGCATCATAAGTCGCGAGCGCATGAAAAATGGCTCCTTGTTGTGGATGTGCTAACAATAGTTCCAGATGTTGTGGATACTGTGTCTTGAGCAAGGCATAGATGTTAGGTAGCAATGCAGCACCTAAATGAATACGCAGTGCCGTATTACCTACGACTAAGTAGCCGGTATTAAGCCCATCAGGCTCTGTCTGCTGGGCGTTTACCACGATGTATTTGTAGTTGCTCCTGCCCATTTTTTTAGGGGCCTCAATGCTCAGTTCGTGCCATTGCTTTACCTCGGGCGCGAAGGTCGCCCATATCTGCTCTGGCGTCGCATTCGGAAACAAGCATGCATGGCATTGCAGCATAAGCGCATTACCCAATCCCTGTGTCTCATTGAGCATATCGAGTTGTGTGCCAGGGGCATCTTCTCTTCTCACACGCGCATATTCAACAAAGGCGCTTTGCTTCTCCGCTAGCGTTTGTTTGCGATCGATAGCACCTAAGGCTGCAATAGCCTGCCGATAATCTTCTAATAAGCACGCTTGAGTTAAGCTACGGTAGTCAGTAATAAAACCAGCGGAGTCCATTAATCGTAACGTGCCTTTAGCCTCTTGTAATATATTTTCTAACATGTAATACCTCTTGAACAAACCAATGCATGACTGTACCGCTAACGAATAAAGAGTATAACTATCTTTTATCATATTTTTCTTAAGAAAATATTAAGACAGCGGCAATACTGCCCTGATTGCCGACGGCGAAAGCTCTGCTGGTTTTATCGCGGTAGGTGCTGGTAATTGACGATGGAATAGTCTACAGTCTCGCGCCGCAGCTAAGCGTATATGAAAAGATACGCCGGTGCACGGCAAGAAACACGCCCTCCCCTAACATTAGAGAGTAGTGAATACAATGAAAATAAAGCAATCCTACGCCTATAATCCCACACGTTTTGCAGTACAGCTGATGCGTGAGTTTTATTACGACGTTACCCCAACTCTTGCTAACAATTACAAGAAAAGCCAGGTTAGTGCTGAAGAAATGAGGGTTTTAATCCATAGCTTAACTACCTATTTAGACACACTTTATCGCGTCTGTTGCGCACGTCCGTCCGGTTTGTTGCAGAATTTAGAGCTGTTCGCGGACATAGCGTTCTTACTCTACGCTGAAAAATCAAACTCAGCCATTTTAAATGAGCTCAACACTTTTCTTGCTGATCTATTTAGTGTGGAAATAGGTCAATTAGGCGCTGATGGTGCAGCCCTTTTCGAACAAGCTGTTTCACTGCGACGGTTATACGATGAAGGTAAAAATACCTTGTTCCCGTTGTTTAAGGAAAATAAAAAGCATGCAAAAATTTCCCTGCGTGTTTTTCATGATTTGATTAAAACGCATGTTGAACGTGATATTGGAACACCTATATATGCCCTTTGCTACCCAGACCCTACCGAAAAATTTTTGTCAGACACACAAAAACAAGCGTCAGCGTTTGTTTCTGAGCATACTAAACATACGTTTTTTCCACGCGCACAAAAACGACAACATCCACTGCCGGCTATTCAAGAAGATGTGGAAAATAACATAAACGTAGCGTTAATTTTCGGCGAGAAAATTAACGTAAAATTATAACTATTCAGCAAAGCTGCAAAGCATTACGATTTTGCTTGGAAATGTGGTGTTTCATTACGCGATGGGGATTCTCAAGGGGAGAACCGTGATTCTCCCCTGAGAATACCGTTAAACCCAGTTTTACTGAGTAGGCGTAAAATCAAGGATAACTATTCAGTACTTTGCTGACTAGTTACGTAAAATTTTAATCGATAAGGCATGTATGTGCTGGGGCATTAATTCACTAAGCGCCTGATAGATCAGACGATGACAGGATAAGATGTCGTGATCTAAAAAGGCAGGGGCAGCAATACTCAGTTGAAAATGTCCGCCGCCCGTCGCAGCACCGGGGTGCCCGACATGACGCTGACTGTCATCGTTAATTTCTAGGTGTGTAGGCTGCAAGGCCACGCGTAAACAGTCGTGCATACGCGCTATGGTGTCACGATTTGACATGGGCGAGGTACCTGGATAAATAAGTGAGTTGCGCAAACACAAAAACAAAGGTTAAACCCAATAGACCAAACGCCTTGAAGTTAACCCACGTCGAGGTATCGTAATGATAGGCCACATAAATATTAACGGCTCCTAATGCGGTATAGAAACTTATCCACCAGGCATTGAGCCGTTGCCATAAAAAAACCGGTAATTCATATTCTTCCTGCGACATGCGCTTTAGGGTCGACGCTAACATGAGCTGGATCAGCGGTTTTTTACTACCGAACCATGGACTCAGCAGAAAGGCCAATGCGAACAACCAACTGATCGCAGTGGGTTTCCACTTAATAAACATTTCGTTATGAAATACCAAGGTCATGCTGCCGAAAATAACAATCAATAGCGTAGTAGCCAACAACAGATAATCCACATGCCGATGCTTCATCCAATAATACGCGGTCTGTAACACAGAAACGCCGATAGTGGCAGCCGTTGCCGCATAAAGATTAAAGCAGCGATAGACAATAAAAAAAACCAGCACGGGTAGTAAATCAAATAAAAACTTCATGGCTCCTCCCCTTTTATTGCTGCAGCATAGCACACTATACCCTTTAGCTGTAGCACACAGACAATTACACCCCCTGCTATTTTACATACAGCAGTGGAAAATCGTATGAAATTTCGTTATGTTACTTCTCGGTAACACATACCAAGGAATACCATGACGAAAATTGTAAAAATACATGCCTCGCATCCACAAACACGTGTGTTGCAGCAAGTGGCTACGGTCATCGCGCAAGGCGGGGTGGTTGTGTATCCAACAGATTCGTGTTATGCGTTGGGCTGCGCGTTGGGAAATAAACAAGCGATAGAGCGCATACGCCTGCTCAGGCAATTACCGCAAACCCACCATTTCACATTGATTTGCCGCGACTTATCGCAGCTGGCTACCTATGCTAGAGTGAGCAATGCCCAATACCGCATCCTACGCAACCACACACCTGGCGCATATACCTTTCTATTGCCTGCTACCCGTGAGGTGCCCAGACGCCTGCAGCATCCCAAGCGCAAAAGCATTGGTATACGCGTGCCGGATCACGTTGCGTTGCAAGCCTTATTGGATGTCTTAGAGGAACCGCTGATGAGCGTCACCTTGCGTCTACCCGATAGGGAATTCCCGTTAATAGAGCCGGACGCGATGGGTGAATTGCTCGCGGGCAAAGTGGATATCATCATAGATGGCGGTTACTGCGGCACAGAACCCACAACCGTACTGGATCTCACCGGGGATGATTCTGTGAAAATATTGCGCATTGGCAAAGGCGATACTAGCGCTTTTTCAGCCTACGAGTAATGTGCCCATTTTGCGCATAAGAATTTTATCCTGTATACTGCCCTCCTTTGCACAGAGTGGGTTAACCCCAGCATGATGACACAAGAAATTATCGCCACGCCAGAAGGCGCCGCACTGGCTTCGCCACTGGCGTTGATACAAGGCCAACCGTGGCATAAGTTGCCGGAAGATTTATACATTCCGCCAGCCGCGTTGCGCGTTTTTTTAGAGACCTTCGAGGGCCCGTTAGATCTGCTGCTATACCTGATCAACAAACACAATTTAGACATTTTAGATATTCCGATCGCTGAAATCACCCACCAATACGTCGCCTACGTGGAATTGATGAAAGAAGTAGAACTGGAATTAGCGGCTGACTACCTTGTGATGGCCGCCATGCTCGCAGAAATCAAATCTCGTCTGTTATTGCCGCATACCAGCAGCAACGATGAGATAGAAACGGATCCGCGTGCCGAACTTATTCGACGCCTACAGGAATACGAACGCTTTAAATTGGCGGCCCAGCAACTGGATGAATTACCCCGCAGAGAACGCGATATTTTTCCGGTTTGTGCCCAGTTACCCCCCTTAGAACAAGAGAAGCCGGTCGCAGCAGTTAACTTAGCAGACTTATTAGATGCCTTGCGTGCGGTGTTGCAGCGCGCGGCACTACACAGCCATCACCAGATCGTACAGGAACCCTTGTCGATACGCGAACGCATGTCACAAGTCATGCAACGTTTGCAGGGCGGTGACTTTGTCGAATTTAACCAACTATTTACCTACACAGAAGGCCGTATCGGGGTAGTCGTTACCTTCATCGCCATTCTAGAATTATTAAAGCAAATGCTGATTGAGATTGTGCAAACAGCTATTTTTAGTCCCATTCACATCAAGGCAAAAGTAACATGAGTTATGACAGCAAACAGGTGAAGCGCATCATCGAAGCCGCACTGATGGCGGCCAGTGAACCTCTCAAAATGGAGAAACTACTGCGCTTGTTTGATCCCGCTGACGAGGTATCTAAAGACGTATTGCATGCCGCACTCCGTGAATTGGAGCAAGACTACGTGCCCCACAGTATCGAGCTCAAAGAACTGGCCAGTGGCTATTGCCTGCAAGTGAAAGCCGAATTCGCGCCGTGGATTATGCGCTTATGGGAAGAGAAACCCCCACGCTACTCGCGTGCCACCTTAGAAACACTCGCCTTAATTGTCTATAGACAACCGATTACGCGTGCTGAAATTGAAGATATTCGTGGTGTGGCAGTCAGTACCAACCTCATCAAAGCTTTACAAGACAGACAGTGGATCAAAGTAGTAGGACATAAGGATGTGCCTGGGCATCCGGCACTGTATGCCACTACGTCAGCGTTTCTCGATTATTTTAACCTGAAAGATCTCACCCAATTACCGCCGTTAGCGGATTTGCAAAATCTCAATGCGCTGGAGGATGCGCTAGCGCCAGAGCAATTAACCATTCTCGCTCTTGACGTCGCCAGTACAACACATTCCGATGATGAGTTAGAACGCTTGGTGGCCGCGGCAGAAACGCTGGACAAGCAAGGGTTGGCAGAGCAGGAACAGGATGTGTCGACTATCACAGAAGATATGACGGAGTAATGCTATACCCGTAGCGACAGCGCTTGCGCGCTTGCTCAAAACGAATGGTTCGGCAGAGGTTATTATTATGCGATTACAAAAATTATTATCCCACATAGGCGTGGGTTCACGCCGTCAAATTGAAGAACTGATCAAAGACAAACAAATTTATGTCAATGGTCAATTAGCCATACTGGGACAACAAGTCACATCACACGAACGCATCACGGTGCGCGGCCAACCCATCGCTATTCCACAAGAAAATACGCATGCAACGCGTGTGTTACTTTACAATAAATTAATTGGTGAAATTTGTACGCGACGCGATGAGGAAAAACGTCCGCTCGTGTTTGCGCATTTACCGAAACTACACAAACAACGTTGGGTCGCGGTCGGACGCTTAGACATCAATACCAGTGGTCTGCTGTTATTTACGACCAACGGTGAACTCGCCAACCGCTTGATGCACCCACGCTATGCCATCGAACGCTGTTATGCGGTGCGTGTGCTAGGGCATGTGACGGCAGAGGCATTGCAACGCTTGCAGCAAGGTGTGCCACTCGACGGACAAATGGCCGCTTTCAATAAAATCGAAGCAGCCGGCGGCAGCGGCGCCAATCAATGGTACCATGTCAGTTTGCAAGAAGGACGGCAACGCGAAGTGCGTAGACTGTGGGAAAGCCAAGGTCTGACAGTGAGCCGTTTGATACGCATACGCTACGCGCACCTGACACTGCCACGTGATTTACGCGGCGGTAAATCCGTTGAACTAGCGGCTGAAGATATTAAATTGCTGTGTGATGCCGTGGGGTTAACATTAGATTAACACCACAGCACATAAATTTTTTACGGTATACGAATTATTCTAGCCCCTAACGTTTCCCCTGTCGGCTAGGTGTACGTTGCTTTTTATCAACGCCCGGTGCAGGTGGTTTTCCTTTGAAGTGATCCGATGACTTCTTTTTAAAAGAAGACGGTTTCCGGCGTGGTCTTTCGTCGCGTTCTGGCCCAGCTGAGCTGATTTCGTGTGACGGTAATGGATTCGCTTGTTGCATTAAATACACCAATGCAGCGGCAACATCTTTAGCGGTGCACCCACTTTGCTTGATGACTTCGTCTATCATGTCCTGATAAGGGCCTAACTTTTTGCTTTTGTTGATGACGTTAACAACTTTTTCCGTCAAATCTTTGTTGCGCTTTTCGCTCATTTCATTGAGTGAGGGTGGTTCTATTTGTTCGATGGGGTTAGCAATGCCACGGTTAATATCTTGCAATAAACCATGCTCTCTTGGCGCAACAAACAACAGCGCTTTACCTTTGCGTCCGGCACGACCGGTTCTGCCAATACGGTGAATATACGATTCGGCATCAACTGGAATATCAAAATTAATCACGTGGCTAATGCGATCCACATCAATACCTCTAGCAGCAACATCGGTTGCGACGATAATATCTAGGGTGGCATTTTTGATGCGATCAATGACTTTTTCACGCAGTGCTTGCGTCATATCACCGTTGAGCGCTGCGGCCGCATAACCACGGGCCTGCAATTTTTCCGCCAGTTCGGCAGAACCTTTTTTGGTGCGCGTAAAAATAATCGCTGCTTGTATGTCTTCGATCTCGAGAAAACGAGTGAGCACATCCAGTTTTTGATGTCCAGCAACACGCGTGTAGAATTGCTCGATGGCGTCGATGGTATTCTTTTTGGGTTTGATCTGGATCTTTTTCGCATGCTTCAAGTAACGGTTAGCAATTTGCTGAATCGAAGCAGGCATCGTCGCTGAAAACAATGCCGTTTGATGGGCTTGTGGGATCTGATCCAGGATCCAGGTGATATCACCAATAAAGCCCATTTTTAACATTTGATCCGCTTCATCTAGTACCACGGTTCTTAAGGTGCTAACCGACAAGGTGCCACGACGTAGGTGATCCATCACACGACCGGGTGTGCCAACAATAATATGCGTGCCGCGTTTTAAGGCCCGTAGCTGGATTTGGTAATCCTGCCCACCATAAATAGGGGCCACATGAAAACCGTGTAGTTGTTTGGCGTAACTCTGACAGGCTTCTGCCACTTGAATCGCAAGTTCACGGGTAGGCACCATGATAAGAACTTGGGGCTGCTTTACGGCGAGGTCTAGTTGAGCCAAGGCAGGAAGAACAAAGGCTGCGGTTTTTCCGGTACCCGTTTGTGCCTGGGCCAATACGTCGGCGCCTTCCATTAATAAAGGAATGGTTTGCTCTTGTATGGGCGTAGGCACTTCATAACCCAAGGCGACTAACGCCGATAAAAGTGGAGCGGGCAGCCCTAACTGACTAAATGATAATGATATTGTTTCTGGCATGTGATTGACTCTCTAAGATGCTGATTGATTACAACGGATGCTAATTGTACAGCAATATGGCATTAAAGCTACCTTTAAATGACAATCACTTTAAATACCTTATTATCGTCATGCTGAGAGTAACCAAGGATCACAAGGAATCCGCCGTTCACGTCGCTAATCCGTTGTTTCCTGCTTCCGCTATCCAACGCAAACCATCCAACGTCAGCCACTCATCGACGACATCAAATACAGTGGTCAACGGCGCCAAGGTAGTGGCTAAGCCGCCGGTCGCAATCACTTTAGTCCCGGCACCTAACTGTTTACGCATGCGTTCGACCAAACCTTCTACCATGCAGATATGGCCCAAGATCAATCCCGACTGCATAGCATGCACGGTGTTACTACCAATGACCGACGGTGGTGCTTTCAATACGATGGCCGGCAATTGCGAGGTCTTTTCGATCAAGGCATCACAAATAGTATGTAGGCCGGGAGCAATGGCACACCCTAAAAATTTTCCGGGTTGCGCAATCGCACTCACCGTCGTGGCAGTGCCAAAATCCACGACCAAACAATCGGTCTTAAAACGCGCAAATGCAGCGATCGCATTCGCAATCAGATCGGCACCGGTTTTTTCGGGAGGATCCGTACACACCGTAATATACGGCTGCTGCGCGTGATGCACGATGATAGGTGCTAATTGGGTGTGTTGTTGCAACATCCCGGCTAACACGTGCGTCAATTGTGGTACCACACTGCCGATCACAATCTGGGTAAAACTAGCATACGTCAAGTGTGCTTGCTGAAATAACTGTGCAAACAGCACCGCATACTCATCAGCCATGCGTTTGTTGTTGGTCTGCACGCGCCACTGTTGCCGCCATTCTGCCTGATGATGAACCCCCAATACAATGTTGGTGTTACCAATATCAATGGCCAATAACATGGTCCACCTCCTCGTCTATACTACTAGTTACTTGTAGTTGCTCTAATTGTTTGAAATTCCACAAATCACGATCCATCAATTGACTCGGTCTCACGGCGCTGAGGGCATGCAAGATATTGCTGGGGACTTTGGGATTTTCTAGGGCAAGCTGCGCTATCAATTGTTTGATGCGTTGCCTTGCCAAGTTTTGTTGTGAGCCACATAAATTGCACGGAATAATGGGGTATTGCTGTAACAACGCATAAGCGGCAATGTCTTTTTCTTGGCAATAGCTTAACGGTCTGATGACGATGTGTTGCTTATCATCCGTCAACAATTTGGGGGGCATCGCTTTGATTTCGCCGCTGTATAAAATCGACATCAATAAGGTTTGAATCAAATCATCACGGTGATGTCCCAACGCCACTTTATTGAAGCCGTGTTCGCGTGCATAACGATAAATGATGCCGCGGCGCAAGCGTGAGCACAACGAACAAAAAGTTTGATTCTCCGGTATTTTTTCCTTCACGATGGAATACGTATCACGGGTTAATATTTCAAAAGATAAACCGCGCTGCGTCAACCATTGCCGTAATAGCGTATCATTCCAACCCGGCTGTGCTTGATCCAAGGTGAATACCTGAAAACTAAAACGCACGTTGGCGCGCAGCTGTAACAAATGCAATAAAGTCACTAAGGTAAAGGAGTCTTTACCACCGGATAAGCACACTAAGATGCGATCGCCATGCTGAATCATCTGGTAATCGGCAATCGCCTTACCCATATAATGCAGCAACTTTTTCTCTAATTTGTCTTTTTTATCTCTGTCGATCATCGTGTCACACTCCGTTCTAAAAAATCAGCAATTATTCATATACCCGTTACACTGCAAAATGCGCTTCTTGCATTTTGCAGTGTTCTCTACGCGATGGGGTTTCCCAAGCGGAGCAGCGCGCTTCACCCCTTGGTTGACCCTGCACAAATTTACTTTGTATAAGTCTAGAAACAGGATATACCGCGCGACTTACCCATCAAAGTTCGCATCTTGAAGTACGAGCGGTATATGTTACAAAAATCACTGTTCTGCGCCGGTGCAGTATACACAATTCAGCTGAAAATAACCCACTTGGGATTTACCCCAATCTACGGCATAATGGCGTATTCTCGCCAACGACACACCGATAAGGAATGCCACATGTTAGATGTCATAGACGCCATAAAGCACCGTGCCTCAGTACGCGCCTTTTTGCCTACCCCAGTTGCACGCACCACGCTACATGCCATTTTAGACGCAGCACGTTGGGCGCCCTCAGGCGTCAATACACAACCCTGGCAAGTTGCCGTGGTGGGAGGCGAATGCAAGCAACGCATCAGTGCTGCCCTGATCCAACAACACCGCGCGGCCGTAGCCGCAAATCCCGATTATCAATATTACCCAACAGACTGGTTTGAACCCTACAAAAGTCGCCGTTTTGCCTGTGGCATGGCGTTGTATGGTGCGTTGGATATAGCACGTGATGATCGTGCTCGGCGGCAACAGGTATGGGAAATGAATTACGCGTTTTTTGGTGCGCCAGTGGCGTTGTTTTTCTTGGTTGATGCACGCTTAGCACTAGGATCATGGCTAGACAACGGAATGTTTCTGCAAAATGTCATGCTGGCGGCAAGGGGATATGGCCTGGAAACTTGCCCGCAAGCGGCACTCGCAGAGTACCCCGATACGGTACGTCAACTGCTCTCACTCACTCCGGAGCACCGCGTGATCTGCGGCATGGCATTGGGTTATGCGGATCACACACAAGCCATTAACCAATACCGCACCGAACGTATGCCCGTCGATGCCTTCACCGAATGGCACGACATCGATTGATGCGAGGCAGCTCCCTCATTACGAAGAAGCCATGCCCTCTTCATTACCAATGCGTTCGATGACATTAAATTGCAAGCTGCCTTCTTTTTCGGTAAGACAGACTTTGCCGCCATCCACCAAACGTCCAAACAGCAGCTCATCCGCTAATGGTTTTTTAATGTGTTCTTGGATCAAACGCGCCATCGGCCTAGCACCCATTTTTACGTCGTAACCGTTCTTTGCCAACCACGCCCGCGCCTTTTGATCCACCAATAAATGCACCTGTTTGGCTTCCAGACTGACTTCCAATTCCATGATGAATTTATCGACGACGTGCGCGATAGTCTCTGTATCCAATGACTTAAACTGGATAATAGCATCCAAGCGATTACGGAATTCTGGCGTAAACGTTGACTTTAAAGCGGCCGAGATATCCGTATTACTTTCCTGCTGGGTAAATCCAATGTGGGTTTTTTCCAGTAGATCCGCGCCCGCATTGCTGGTGATTACGAGAATCACGTGCCTAAAATCAACCTTGCGACCATTAGCATCGGTCAATGAACCGTGATCCATTACTTGCAATAAAATATTAAAAATATCAGGATGCGCCTTTTCTATTTCATCCAATAACAAAACTGCATACGGTTGTTTATTAACGGATTCGGTTAACAACCCACCTTGATCGTGTCCGACATATCCAGGCGGTGCGCCAATTAAACGTGATACGGCGTGGCGTTCCATGTATTCCGACATATCGAAACGTAGTAACTCCAAACCCATCAAATGCGCTAATTGCCGCGTTACCTCGGTTTTACCCACACCAGTGGGGCCCGCAAATAAAAAGCTACCAATTGGCTTCTGTGCATCCCTTAAGCCGGAACGCGCCAGTTTGATCGCGGAAACTAAAGCGGCGATCGCTTCGTCTTGACCGTAAATCAGCATTTTTAACTCACGATCCAGGTTGCGCAAAATATCTCGATCGGTCTTGGAAATATTCTTCGGTGGCACACGCGCAATGTCGGCAATGATTTGCTCTATTTCAGCCTGTCCAATCACTTTCTTGCGTTTAGACACCGGTAATAACGCTTGATGTGCACCGGCCTCATCGACTACGTCGATGGCTTTGTCCGGTAAAAACCTATCGGTGATGTAACGCGCCGATAATTCTGCTGCTGAGCGTAAGGCAGCGCTAGAGAATTTAACGTGGTGGTGTTCCTCTAAATTAACGCGCAAGCCTTTGAGAATTTTGATGGTATCTTCTACGCTAGGCTCACTGACATCGATTTTTTGAAAGCGTCTCGCCAGCGCCCGATCTTTTTCAAAAATACCCCTGTACTCCTGGTAGGTCGTCGACCCCATGCATTTTAACTCACCACTGGCCAACATCGGTTTAATCAGATTGGAAGCATCCATCACCCCACCGGACGCAGCGCCTGCACCCACAATCGTGTGAATCTCATCAATAAATAAGATCGCATGCGGTTGCTGTTTTAGTTGCTGCAATAATGATTTCAAGCGTTTTTCAAAATCACCACGGTATTTTGTACCGGCTAACAACGCGCCTAAATCCAACGAATACACCACACTCTTAGCAATGATGTCGGGGACTTCATGATCGACAATCATTTTTGCTAAGCCCTCCGCAATCGCGGTTTTGCCCACGCCCGCTTCGCCCACTAACAAGGGGTTATTTTTACGGCGGCGGCACAATACTTGAATGACCCGTGTGACTTCGTCTTTGCGTCCAATAAGTGGATCAATCAAGCCTGCTTTCGCTCTATTATTTAGGTTAGTCGCATACTCTTCTAAGGGCGTTTCGCCGCTGTGTTCGCTCAGTTCATCTTGCGGTGGCGGTGTGGGTTGAATATCTTCTTGGTTGCCCACTTTAGCAATACCGTGCGAAATGTAATTAACGACATCAAGGCGCATCACATTTTCTTGTTTGAGTAGGTAAACGCTTTGGCTTTCTTGTTCACTGAAAATAGCCGCCAGTACATTGGCACCACTGACCTCAGAACGCCCGGCTGATTGCACGTGAAATACGGCACGCTGCACTACGCGCTGAAAACCCAGTGTGGGTTGCGTATCACGTGATTCTTCACCCATGGGAATCAGTGGCGTCGTTTCATCGATGAAAGTAACTAGCTCCACCCGTAAGCGATTCATATTCGCCCCACAAGCACGCAATACATTCACTGAAGACGCATTATCTAATAATGCAAGTAATAAGTGCTCAACCGTCATGAATTCATGGCGTTTACGTCTTGCTTCTTTGTACGTCTGATTCAGCGTATGTTCGAGTTCTTTATCTAACATAACGCGCCTCCTTCCTTTGCACTTGCCCTCATTGCTTCATGATACCGGTTGAATCGTACATAACAACGGGTGTTGATGACCACGCGCATAGTCGTTGGTCTGCAACATCTTGGTTTCTGCCACATCCCGCGTGTACGTTCCACACAATCCCCTACCTTCCGTATGTACTTGCAGCATCACTTGATTGGCCTGCTCCACACTCATGGAGAAGAAGCGCTGCAATACAATAATCACAAAGTCCATAGGTGTATAATCGTCATTTAACAAAATAACTTGATACAATCGTGGCTTATCAAGCTTAGGTAGCGACTCCTTGACAGCTATTTGTTCATCAATTTGCACGTTTCCCATAACTTAACCTTATAGCTCAAAATCATTATAATTTCCCGCTATTATCATTCATCCATTAAACTAGCATAACGATTAAGCAACTCAGCTACTTTTATTGTCATTATTCAGCAAAACTGTTCAACAACTCGGCCGCAAGCGACCGAGATGGTTCCCTTGAGTGGTTCGCCTGCGCGAAGTAAATTTGCGCGGACGGCGACCAGAGAGTAGCTATTGCATAAGCTCCCCTCTGGACACTCCCCCTTTGTCTCACCTGCAAGCGGATGAGATTCTTTTCTTTGAATAATTACTCCGCCCCTAGCCCAACAAAGCTGGATTAGACACCGCAAGAATGGCATCCCCTTAAGAATCCGCGCTGTGATAACTATCTATTTATTTGCGAAATAGTTATTGTTTTTGTAATTATCCTGTAAAAATATCGAATGACCACCCCGCATTTTATCGTTAGTTTAGCCAGGATGCCGCTTTTGCGGCCGTACGGTCACGGTAAACCATCGCATAACACCCCTAAGCTAACGCCAACGCTTAACCCATTTGGGCGATCATTGCCGTGCCGAACGCGGAACAACTCAGCAAAGTGGCCCCTGTCAGCAGACGTTCAAAATCATAGGTAACTGTCTTAGCCGCAATGGCACCTTGCATGCCGCGTATGACCAAATCAGCGGCTTCTGTCCAGCCCATGTGACGTAACATCATCTCTGCCGAGAGGATGAGCGAACCAGGGTTCACTTTGTCTTGTCCGGCGTATTTAGGTGCTGTACCGTGCGTCGCTTCAAACAGGGCAACGTTGCTGCCAATGTTGGCGCCAGGGGCAATGCCTATACCACCCACCTGCGCCGCCAATGCATCTGAAATATAATCGCCATTGAGGTTTAACGTCGCAATCACGCTGTAGTCCGTGGGACGCAACAAAATTTGTTGCAAGAAGGCATCGGCTATCACGTCTTTAATGACAATGGTTTTACCCGTTTTGGGACTGATCAGTTGATGCCAAGGACCACCCTCTAACGGCGTCGCGCCAAATTCCTCGCGTGCTAATGCATAACCCCAATCTTTGAATGCACCTTCCGTGAATTTCATGATATTGCCTTTGTGTACCAAGGTCACCGAAGGCAAATCCTGCTCGATAGCATAAGCAATGGCTTGTCTCACCAAGCGTTCTGTTCCTTGTTTGGAAACGGGCTTAATGCCTATCCCACAATGTTCAGGAAAACGGATTTTTTTGATCCCCATTTCCTGCTGTAGAAATTGAATCACCTGCTTTGCCTCTGCACTGTCGGCTTGCCATTCTATGCCGGCATAAATATCTTCGGCATTTTCTCTGAAAATCACCATGTCAACCTGCTCAGGGTGTTTCACTGGACTAGGTGTACCGGTGTAGTAGCGCACGGGACGCAAACACAAGTACAAATCTAAACGCTGACGCAAGGCCACATTGAGTGAACGTATACCACCGCTCACGGGCGTAGTCAGTGGCCCTTTGATCGCAACGCAAAAACTTTGAATGGCTTCTAGTGTCTCCTCGGGCAACCACGTGTCTTGCCCATAAACATGCGTGGCTTTTTCACCCGCGTAAATTTCCATCCACTGTATTTGACGTTTGCCCGCATACGCAATACGCACGGCGGCATCAATCACGCATTGCATCACCGGTGTAATATCGACACCGATACCATCACCTTCTATAAAAGGAATGATGGGTTGTTCCGGCACCTGCAACTTGCCGTGCGCATCCATTGTGATTTTTTGTCCCTGTGCAGGAACATGAATATGTTGATACGCCATGCTACGCTCTCCTCATTCTGTTAGGTTCATTATCGCTTACAATACGCCACGTTCAATTTGGTCTAACTCTATCGCTTCAAACAACGCTTGGAAATTGCCTTCGCCAAACCCTTCATTACCTTTGCGTTGAATAATTTCAAAAAACACGGGGCCTAGCATATTTTCAGTGAATATTTGCAGTAACACACCTTGATTCTGTTGTGGATTACCATCGATCAAAATGCGATATTCCTGCAGGCGTGCCACCTCTTCACAATGACCGGGAACGCGCGCATCGATCTGGCGGTAATAGGAATCCGGAGTATGCAGAAATTTAACCTGATGCTGCTGCATAGCAGCCACACTGCTGTATATATCCGCTGCCGCCAACGCAATGTGTTGTATGCCTTCGCCGTTATATGCCCGCAAAAATTCGGCAATTTGCGAGGCGTCTTCGGTCGCTTCATTCAACGGAATACGAATTTTATTACACGGGCTGGTCAGTGCACGGCTCAATAAGCCGGTCTTCTTGCCACGTATATCAAAATAACGTATTTCACGGAAATTAAATAATGTCTCATAATAACGCGCCCAATGATCCATACGACCCGTGAATACATTGTGGGTTACGTGATCGAGCAGCACTAAGCCGCGGCCACCGGTTGCCAAAGCAGCATCCACACACGGCTCAAATGCGTTAGCGTAAGCACTGTGCTCAGGTTCGGTATCGATAAAATACAATAAACTATCGCCTATCCCATAAATCGCTAAATAATCTAAGCTTTGCAAACCCTCCGCCTGTTGGTAAGGACGGGCGCCCAGCGTAAGTGCGCGTTGGTATGCTTGTTTTGCATCTTTAACCCGAAAGCCCATCGCTGCTACACACGCGCCATGCGTCTTAGAAAACTGTGCCGCATGACTGTTGGGTTCTTGCGTCAAAAGAAAGTGGATATCGCCTTGTTGGTACAAATCAATCGCTTTACTACGATGTTTAGCGACACGCACAAAACCCAAGGCTTGAAAGTCACGTGCTAACTTCTCAGGTTCGGGTGAAAAAAACTCTAAACATTCAAACCCATCTGTTCCCATGGGATTGTCGTGATCTTGCATAACGCTTTACTCCTTCTATCCACCGGTCGTTCAGCACAGGGTTGAACATACTGCCGCGCCCAATGAGCCCTGGATGTAACTGATGGCGTTAGATACTACCTAGCTTGCTAACAAATGCAAGGCATCGCGAAAGAAATACAGTAACTATTCAGCAAAATGCTGAATAGTTACCCTTGATTTTACGCCTACCCAGTAAAACTGGGCTTAACAGCGCTCAAGGGGAGAATCACGGTTCTCCCCTTGAGAATCCCCATCACGTAAAGAAAACGGCGAAACACAATATATGCAAATAGTTATAGTGCGATAATAGGGCATCTCGTGCAAAATTTGTCTTCTCATGCCCGTTGTAAAATAGCCACTTTGCACGATGTCAGCAAAATTGCTATGCTGCGCCGCCTTGGTATCATCGTTCTACTATCAGCCCTGCAGTAATCACCATGCACAACGAATCATTAAAAATTACCAGCTTGCCTTACCAAGCAGACAGCACCCTGCTTTGGGAACAGTTAGCCACACTGCCTTGGCCGGTCTTGCTCGATAGCGGCATGCCACAGTCGCACGGTCGCTACGATATCTTAAGTGCCAAGCCTTACGCGACCTTATGCACATGGGGTAATCATAGCCAATTGTGTTACGCAGGCAATACGCGCTGGTCTAGCGCCGATCCGTGGGAACTGTTGCAAGAATTAATGCAATACGCTCATCCACTGCATGCCGATGTCCCCCCCGACATACCCTTTAGTGGGGGTGCCATAGGTTACTTTGGCTATGACTTAGTACGACGCTTAGAAACGTTACCTACACAGGCCGTGGCTGATATTCACCAACCTGATCTGGCACTGGGATTTTATAATTGGGCGATCGTTGTCGATCACCTACAACAACACACTCAATTGGTGTGCCGCTCGCAATGCGATGACGAATATGAATTTTTGCTGACATTGCTGAACAAACGAGAAAGCAAACCACAGCACACGGGTTTCACGGTCCTTACTCCGCTGCAAGCGGACATTAGCAAACAATGCTATTTACGTGGTGTACAACAAATAAAAGACTTTCTACATGCAGGCGATTGTTATCAAGTTAACTTAGCCCAACGCTTTCGTGCGACGATCGAGGGTTCATCACTGGCGCTCTATCGTAGCTTACGCCAACTCAATCCCAGTCCCTTTGGTGCACTACTAGAGACCCCCTACGCCAGCATACTGAGTTATTCTCCGGAACGCTTCTTACAGGTCAAGCAACGACACGTCATTACCCAACCGATCAAAGGTACTATACCCAGGGATCCGGATCTGTTGCGTGATCAACAACTCGCTATGCAACTGCAACACAGCATGAAAGATCGCACGGAAAATGTGATGGTCGTTGACCTACTGCGTAACGATCTCAGCAAAAGTTGTGTACCAGGCAGTGTCCAAGTGGCGCAATTATACGAATTACAATCCTTTAGTAACGTCCACCACCTCGTCAGCACAATTTCCGGCTGTTTAGCGCCGAATAAAACCAGCATAGATTTATTACGCGACTGTTTTCCGGGCGGCTCTATTACGGGAGTACCTAAAATACGTGCCATGCAAATTATTGAAGGCATAGAACCTTGCCGGCGTAATCTCTATTGCGGCAGCATAGGATACATTGATACGTGCGGTAATATGGACTGTAACATCGCCATACGCAGCATCATTCGACAGCAACAACACCTATTTTGCTATGCCGGTGGCGCCATCGTCGCAGATTCTAGCCCGGAGCTTGAATACACAGAAACCCTGGCTAAAATCAGCTGGCTATTTCGCGGTTTAAATGGAAAAATCTCATCCGCTTACGGATGAGATTTTTAAACACCACATTTACAATCTAAATGCCACGTTTACCCGCAGAATGGCGCTAGTTTTGTTCATCCCATGTTTTCAGACCGGTTGACTTCATTTTAATGCTGTTAATCTCTTCGTCCGATACCTGGTCCTCTGCCTCATTACTCCCGTTTGTTTTCAAGTTATCGGGCAAGGAACTGACATGACTACGCGCCTGCCCCGTTGCATTTTTCACATAAGCACCATCCCCATAGGCATTAGAAAACTCTGCATCCTCATCGGGCCTAATACGTTTTTGCACGTTAACTACGCTGGGTTGCTTGCTGGTAGCCGCTTGCGCGGCAGGTTTTTTGTCTGTCGGTTGTTGATTGCACCCAAGCAATATGCCTAATAATATTACGGCGATCACCTGTTTTTTCATGTTACACCTCATTGTATCGCTACACTTGATTTTACGCCTACCCAGTAAAACCGAGCTTAACGGCATTTTTAGGGGAGAATCCCCATTGCCTAGAGAAAGCAGCTGTTTTACTCTTTAAATGAACAACACCCTCAATTTTGCTGAATAGTTACATTTAATTATTCACTAACGACTTGCCGTTAACACCGTCATGCCACCCATATACGGTTGTAATACTGCCGGAATGCGTATACTACCGTCAGCGCATTGGTAATTTTCCATGATCGCAACCAAAGTACGACCGACTGCTAATCCGGATCCATTCAATGTATGTAATAATTCCACTTTACCCGTGCTAGTATTACGCCAACGCGCTTGCATGCGGCGCGCTTGAAAGTCTTCACAGTTGCTACAGGACGAAATCTCTCGATAACGCTGCTGACCTGGCAGCCACACTTCTAAATCATATGTTTTAGCGGCAGAAAATCCTAAATCACCACTGCACAATGCCAGCACGCGGTAAGGTAATTGCAATTGCTGTAATACCGCTTCTGCATGAGCGGTTAACGCTTCCAGTGCAGCGTATGAATCTTCTGGACGCACACACTGCACCAATTCTACTTTTTCAAACTGATGTTGACGTATCAATCCACGCGTGTCTTTACCATAAGAACCTGCTTCACGCCGAAAACAAGGTGTGTGCGCCACCCATTTTAACGGCAGTTGATGTTCGTCGATAATCCTATCTCTGGCAAGATTGGTTAACGGTACTTCCGCAGTTGGAATAAGGCTAAACTCAGCCGCATTGTCCAAAGTAAATTGATCTTCCGCAAATTTAGGTAATTGCCCGGTACCCACTAACATATCTTGGTGCACCAAATAAGGCACATATGCTTCACAATAACCGTGTTGCGTCGTATGTAAATCCAACATGAATTGCGCTAAGGCTCGGTGCAATCTAGCCAGTGGCCCCTTAAGTACCATAAAGCGTGCGCCACTTAATTTGATGGCAGCTTCGCTGTCGAGATAACCCGATTGTTCGCCCAAGACCACATGATCCTTGGGTAAGAAATCGAATTCCTCGCCTTGCCCCCAGCGCCTGATTTCCTTGTTATCCTGCTCGTCCTTGCCCATCGGCACCGAAGCATGCGGCAAGTTAGGAATATACAAATGCAATTGCCGTAGTCGATCTTGCACTTGCTGCAATTCCTCTTCTAACGCATTACGCAAAGTACCTAATGCTTGTACTTGGCTTAACAGCGGTGCGATATCTTCGTTGTTGGCTTTGGCTTTGCCAATTAACATGGATTGACTATTGCGTTGTTCTTGCAAGTTTTGCAACTCTACTTGTGCTGTTTTACGTTTTCTTTCCAACTCTGCAATAGTCGTTACATCTAAGATGAAACCACGATTTTTCAGCTGCAATGCAACCTCTTTTAATGCGTCTGGATCGCGTATTTTTTTAGGATCTAGCATGATATACCTCTTGTTGTAGAATCTATTGTTTACTCGATTTATCTAATTCACGCAAAAACTGCAACTTCTCCGCAATTTTACCCTCTAGTCCACGTGTAGTTGGCTGATAGTAACAACGCGAAAAATTTTCTGGGAAATAATCTTCTCCTGCAGCATAAGCATGTGGTTCATCGTGTGCGTAACGGTAGGCATGACCATGCCCAAGTTTCTGTAACAGTTGCGTAGGCGCATTGCGTAAATGCAGTGGTACAGGCAACGCGCCGTGCTGTGCCGCATCTTGTCGCGCGGCATTAAACGCGATATACACTGCATTGCTCTTGGCTGCACAGGCTAAATAAACCACCGCTTGCGCTAAGCTTAACTCACCCTCAGGACTACCCAAACGTTGCACCACATCCCATGCATTTAACGCCAATTGTAAAGCACGTGGATCGGCATTACCGATATCCTCGCTCGCCATACGCACCACGCGACGTGCCAGGTAGGCAAGATCACACCCCCCCACCAACATGCGTGCTAACCAATACAATGCTGCATCGGGTGATGAACCACGTACTGATTTGTGCAGTGCGGAAATCAAATCATAAAAGTGATCACCCTTATTATCAAACGCAACCGGTTTATTGCTCAATACCGCATCGACCAATCCATCGTCGATCGTTTGCAGTTGGTTGTTTGCATCAGCCAGACTGATCAACAATTCCAAATAGTTGAGTAAACACCGCGCATCACCCTCTGCAGCAACCACCAAGCGGTTCTGCAATTCGGGACTCAGTGTTGCTGCATACGCGCCTAGGCCATGCGGTATATCGCGCAATGCACGTTGCATAATCGCTGACAAATCGTCTTCTGTTAGCCGCGTTAACACATACACACGTGCCCGCGATAATAAGGCTTGGGTCAACGCAAAGGAAGGATTTTCTGTGGTAGCACCAATCAATGTTAAAGTGCCATCCTCCACATAAGGTAAAAACGCATCTTGTTGTACTTTACTAAAACGATGAATTTCATCAATAAATAATACCGTAGCACGTTGTTGTTGATGACGCAGCGCCTCTGCTTTGGCAACCGCTTCACGAATATCTTTAACTCCCGCCATTACCGCAGATAACTGGATAAATTGCGCGTGACTATGGCCGGCAATAAGCGCAGCCAATGTGGTTTTGCCGCTGCCCGCTGGCCCCCATAAAATCATGGAATGCAACTGTTGCTTTGCAACCGCCAACGCCAATGGTTTTCCCGGTGCCAATAAATGCGCCTGACCAAAAAAATCCGCCAAGGTACTCGGCCTCAAGCGTGCGGCTAACGGTTGATTATCAGTGCTGTTGTGCATGGTTAAAACTATAGTTTATTTAGAGAGTAAGTAATATAACGAATATCACGCCGATTTAACACTGCTTTGTGCGTGTAAGCAAATAGAGAGGACAACGCCATTGCAGCACAGCCCCTGATCCACGGCATTTAAGCTGGCGTTGTCACTATGCGTAATAATCAACTGCCATTTTCCTCTGTAATACACCATTCTCTACAATGCTCATCAATTGGTGATCCGCGATTTCTATGGCTGCAACTTCTTGTTCTTCTTCTACCACACCATTGGCTTGTTGCTGTGCTTGCTGTTGTGCTTGCTGTTGTTGCGCGAGGGTCTGATCGGATACGTTCACATCCGCTAAATTGATACCCTGTCCGGCAAACATTTCACGTAACTTAGGTACTGCCTGTTCTAGTGCATCACGTACCATGCCATGGTTACTGCTGAAAACCACACTGGCTTGATCGTTATTTACTTTAATACTGACTTCTAGCGGGCCTAGTTCAGGCGGATTAAGGTGCAGCTGTACGTTTTTACTGGCTTGGTCCGTCAGCCACACAACTCTATCAAATACAGCATTGGCCCAGTTTGGTTGACCTACCGGCACTTTAATCATAGTCGTGTTATTATCTGTTGCCAGCGCTGTTTTATCGGTTAATCCCGTGGTGTTCATGCCAGGCGCCACCGGCAAATCATTCTTTATCTGTGTCAGGTCAATGCCTTGTAGCATATTAGCGTCCGTGGCTAATTGCGTCGCTGTGTTGGCCATTGTTTTCGATAGTAGATCCTCTAATGCAAACATCGTCTCTTGGCCAGTGCCGGTAGACAACGGCGATAACTGCTGTTGCTCTAAACCTAAATGTTGTTTTGTCATGCCTTGCGCGAGCAGTTGCGTGCGATCCAAGAGTCCCTGTATACCCCCCAATTGCTGGCGCAAAGCGGCATCCACTTGCCCCTGTTTGCCACCCGCGGTGAATTGCGTGACTAAGGCTTGCCCCTGCAGCAGGAGTTGTTGTGGCAAATCCGTTAAGCTCACTGGATTATTTTGTGTGGTGTCACCCGCAGTTGTTTTAGTTTCCTTTGCCACATTCATGGTGTCCATCGCGTGCAGCAGCATGGCTTGCCATTGCTCTGCCTGTTCCTGCAATGATACCGTGGTAGGAATTGCCTCGTCTGAGGTCACTTCTTTAGTCTCTGTGGTTTGTTTGTGTTCTGACGTGCCTTTTCCAGCATCTTTTTGCTTGCAATCATTCACTTTATCCGACAACACCTGACCAAATTCCTCACTTTTATCCGCATTGTCCGTGGCGGAGGTGTTGCTATCTTGCACCGCATTGCTGCTCGTTTTAGCGGTTGCCGTGTTATTGCTGGGTAACATAATGCTATTGCTCATGGAAGACCTCTTGCTTGTCGTTTAACATTTAGCTAGCAATAGTTGTGCCAATTGATGGTCTTTTGCACTGGAACACGCTAGAGTAGGCGTGGTTAAGTTGAGCACGCAAACCATGTATGACGGTGACACACCCATCACTTACTTAGAGCAAGTCATTACGCCGGCAATGGCAGATAGCTGTTTCGCGCGCTTGCAAAATGCCATCGCTTGGCAAACAGAAAATCTAATGATGTTTGGCAAAACAGTACGTGTGCCCCGCTTAGTGGCATGGTACGGCGATCCCGGATCACGCTACACCTACGCGCGCGTTGCGCATGAACCACTACCCTGGTTGCCCCTGCTCGCTGACATCAAACAACACGTAGAAGCGCTATGCCATTGCACCTTCAACAGTGTATTAGCCAACTATTATCGTGATGGCCAAGATTACATGGGATGGCACAGTGATAACGAAAGTGAATTAGGTGAAAAACCCGTGATCGCCTCATTCAGCTTGGGCGCAACACGTAAATTTGTGTTACGCCATAAACAACACGCAACAAAGATTACATTGAATCTCACGCACGGCAGCCTGCTCATCATGCATGCGAATACGCAGCAACATTGGCAGCATAGCCTACCCAAGATGAAACGTGTGACTGCACCGCGGATTAATTTGACCTTCAGAAACATTTATGCTTCTAGCAAATAAATCAGGCATCACACCCATTGAAACAAAAAATGCGTTAGGCGGTAAAATAAAAAACGGGAATTACAAAAAATGAGGGATGGTGAGCCAAACAGTAGCAACCATCGTCATGACAAACAGATGAAGGATAATAAAACAACAAGACCACGCGGCGACACTACAAAGATAGTGGCGGAGAGAGAGGGATTCGAACCCTCGATGGAGTTTCCCCCATACTCCCTTAGCAGGGGAGCGCCTTCGGCCACTCGGCCATCTCTCCGCGTTAGGGGTGGGAGTATAGCACTGCCTATGCGCCAGATAAAAGTGTTTGCATCCAACAACAGCCAAGTAAAATTAGTAACTATTTGGCAACGCGTCAAAAATGGCGTGATTCTATTTGAAAAGGCAATGTTTTCTTTACGCGATGGGGGATTCTCAAGGGGAGAATTGCGATTCATCCCTTGATTTGCCGCTTAGCCCAGCAAAACTGGGCTAAGCGGCAAATCAAGGGTAACTATTTAGTACTTTCACTGAATAGTTACGTAAATGAGTCCGTTCAAAACACGTACCCAGGGCTTACATTACGCTTTCAATGCGTAGACCTGTTGACAGGTATGCAAGCAAACTGGATAATCGCGAGTTCGTGTGCGCCCGTAGCTCAGTTGGATAGAGTACCTGGCTACGAACTAGGGGGTCGGAGGTTCGAACCCTTCCGGGCGCACCAATCTCATTACAGGATCACTGATGCGGGATTAACAGCGGGAATTGGCTAGTCTGAAAGTCGCGCGGTTCTCCACAGCCTGTTTCCTATCTACAACTGCTGTGATGTAAACCAAGCAACCGGTGACGCATGAGATTGCGGCCGTTAACATCACATCCTTCTACTGACGGAGTAATATGCTGCAATCAACTTGGCTTTCGTACATCAGTATCAACGGCATTCATGCCCTGCTTGCTATTTTGATGGCGCTGATGGGTTATGTTGTAGCACGCTACACACGCAAACGCCTACGCACTTTTTTTCGCTTACGCAGCGCGGATCCTACCGTTAATTTATTTGTAATCAATGCTGCTTATGGCTTAGTCCTCATGCTGATCGTCATTATCGTGTTAACGCAGCTGGGCGTGCCAACTACCTCGTTAATCACCATTCTCGGTGCAGGCAGTATTGCTATCGGGCTTGCTATCAAAGACTCATTGGCAAATATCGCCAGTGGTTTACTGTTGATTTCCTTAAAACCTTTTCGCATCAATGATTTTGTCGAAACCAATGGTATTATAGGTACCGTGGATCAAATTAATTTATTTACCACCTGCATCAAAACAGCTAACAATGAAATGATCTATATCCCCAATGCTAAAATCATGAATGACAATATCAATAACAAGGCACACGAAGGCTTACGTCGCATTGAAATGAGTGTGGGAATTAGCTATTCTGCAAACATTGCACAAACCAAAGCATTGGTACAAACAGTAATAGCCAGCGAAGCACGCGCGTTGCGTCAACCCGCGAGTGTGGTGCTCGTCAATGAGTTGGCGAATAGTGCCGTAGTACTTGGTATCTATCTGTGGGTAAAAAAGGAAGACTATTTTGAAACGAGGGCTAGTTTACTGGAACAGATCAAATTAACCTTCGATGCACAGGGAATAACTATTCCATACCCACAACTTAACGTACATATGTCAAACTGACAAGGATCGTTTATGCGAATCATTATCTTATCGAGAAACGGCAAACTGTATTCACACCGTCGTCTGCTCGAAGCCGGCAGAATACGCGGACACGATATGCGCGTGGTAAATCCCCTGCACTGTTATATGAACATAGTCGCCTCTCGACCAGAAATGCATTACCGCAGTGGTGAAATCTTAGCGTCTGCTGACGCCATTATTCCACGCATAGGCGCATCCGTTACTTTTTATGGCACCGCCATTTTACGGCAGTTCGAAACCATGGGCGTATACCCACTCAACGAATCTATCGCCATTTTGCGCTCGCGCGACAAACTGCGTTCCATGCAATTGCTCGCCAAAAAAGGCATTCCCATGCCGGTCACTGGTTTTGCCAACTCACCACAAAATACCGAAGACTTGATAGACTTAGTGGGCGGGGCTCCCGTTGTCATTAAGCTGTTAGAGGGCACCCAAGGCAAAGGTGTCTTACTTGCAGAAACCCATCAATCCGCGGTGAGTATCATCAATGCCTTTAAAGGCTTGCACGCTAATATTCTAGTCCAAGAATACATTGCCGAAGCCAAAGGCTCTGACATTCGTTGTTTTGTGATCGGCGATAAAGTCATAGCGGCCATGCTGCGTACCGCCAAAGAAGGCGAATTCAAGGCGAATGTACATCAAGGGGGACAGGCTAGTCCGGTAAAACTCACCTCGCAAGAACGTAGCATGGCGGTAAAAGCAGCGAAAACCATGGGGCTACGTGTGGCGGGTGTTGATCTGATCCGCTCGCAGCGCGGTCCCTTGGTATTAGAAATAAATTCTTCTCCGGGTTTGGAAGGCATAGAACACGCAACCGGTATCAACATTGCCGAAAAAATCATTACCTTCGTCGAGAACAACGCGCAAGACTACGACATGAATCCCACGCGTAGCGGTTAACAACACTGTCAGCGCAGGAATTTCGCTGGCGCTGACGTCGTAACTTGTTGTTCCGTAGACGCCGCTGCCCCGTCGCCATCCTCAAGTTTACGTTTACGCTGATTGTGCTGCCCAAATTGCCCTGCCTTAGTTAAGGCACGTGCAGAAATATTTTCACGATTAGCTGCTTTGGTCTTATTAATGGCCTGCGCCACTTCTTGTTGTAAGCTTGCAAACAAAGGAAGCCCAGATAGCTGAGGCTGTTTTTTTAGTTCATTACGTAACAGCCTTTTGTAAGAGGTCAAATTTTTTAAGTTGCCTTCCTCTAGCAAACGCACATGTTCTATCTTGATTCTCTCAAACCACATCGCTTGCGGTGGACCCTGACCATCACGAAGCTCTGTATTTATCGCTTGAATATGATTGACTAACAGCCCTTGTAAAAAATTTTCTAACGTATATCTCGTAAAAAAATTTGTGTAATCATCATCACCCTTAAGACCATTGACCTCGTCCCACCACTGACTCCGCATGTTACCTCCCTTGCGTATTACCGGTCCAACATAACGCGTATTTGGGTAACATGCAATACGCGTGTATTTATTTGCGCAACGACACAACAACGCGCCCTACTTTCCGTTCGCTAGGCAATGCTTGTGGTGACGGTAACAATGGCGGGGAAAAAAATCCAACATTATGTTCAGCTAATGGACTTCGTGCAGCTAAACCGTTGCCGAATTTCGTTTTAGCTTCCTTCTTTCGGCTTTCATCTATTCTCTTACATTTCTTACGAATCTGCTGATCGTATACTTCCATTTCGTCCTTGATCTCCGCCGTACGCTTGGTGCGCCGTGTAGGTGTGGTGCGTTCTACTTCGGCTTCAGCATGCCATGCGTTAGCCAGTGTTTGTTGCGCAGGGGTTAAGGTTATTTGCGGCAAATCCTTTAACGCTTGCTTGATCTGTTTATCCGTCAACTCGCCTGTGCCACTCAAACTGGGATTAAGCACGCGTGCAACGGCACTGCGCGATAGCGCTAATTCCTTCGGTATATTCTGCAACGCCAAGATGTAGGACCTTTGTTGCGCCACCAAATAGTCAACCAGTTGCCGTAATTTTTCATCGATAGAAAGAGGTAATTTCTTATGCCCGATTAATTTCTCTATTTCAGTTTTAACCTTACACACTGAATTATAGGTGTTTGCGGCTTTTTCGTGATGAAAACCGAAGCCTGCTTTGATCGGTTTTTTTTGCGCGTTTTCCTGCAAAACAGTGGCTAACAAACTCACGTGCGCCGTAGGCTCGTTACGTTCACACACCGTGTAATACAAATTCGATAACAAGGTGTTTAATGCCGCCATGGCGCTGACACACTCCGGGAACCCATCCAGAGCTTTCATCGTCTCGAATATTTTTGCATCCGGCATAGTAATAGCGAGCTTACGTCGTATCGGCGATACGACCTTGCTAAAATGAAATTGTTGACTGGATTTTGGTCTGGGCTCTGGCGTTCTAGTGCCATCTTCTTCTGCTTGTTTTGATAAAACGGGAGTGACTTTGGGTTCCTGTGATGGGACACCCTGCTGGATAGGTTTCATCATAACGATAATCTCTTTTAATTCATTGTATACATCACCTCCCTACCCTAATTCCTTTGCATTCCCTTAACGACTCGCGATCGCGGACAGCCGGCCGTAAAAAAAGCCCTAAACCGCAAAGTGTTCTAAAATCCTCGGTTAGGAACAATCAAATCGTCACCTCTGACGATTTGTCGAACACTTAGCCGAGTTCTCATCCCTCATTTCACCGTACCCAATAAAAAAGCCAACTTGCAAGTGTCGCTACGCTATTGGACTTTGCAGGATGACTTTTTTTGTATGGCGGAGAGAGAGGGATTCGAACCCTCGTGAGACGTAAAGCCTCCAACCGATTTCGAGTCGGTGCCGTTGTGACCGCTTCGGTATCTCTCCAGTAATACATCGTTGCGTTTGAGCAACAAACCTCTTTCAATCACTCGGCCGTAAGCGGCCGGAGCTTCTTCTTTAAATTCCTAAACGATTAGCAACTTCTTGGTACGCTTCAACTACGCCACCAAGATCCCGACGAAAACGATCTTTATCGAGTTTGTTCAGTGTTTCGGTATCCCATAAACGGCAACCATCTGGCGTGAATTCATCACCTAAATATAATGTTTCGTCTAAACGACCAAATTCTAATTTATAATCCACTAACAACAAACCGGCTTCTAGGAATAGCGGCTTTAATAAGTCATTGACCCGCAATGCCAAGGTTCGCATTTGTTGTGTCTCTGCCGTGGTCGCCCAACCAAACACCCGAATGTGATCTTCATTAATCAAAGGATCACCCAATTCATCGCTCTTATAAAAAAACTCTACAATAGGCTCTTCCAACGACAAGCCTTCTTCTAAGCCTAGGCGTTGGCTGATCCCCCCCGCAATATAATTACGCACGACTGTTTCAACACGTATCATCTCCAAGGCTTTTACTACACTTTCGTCTTCAGACAACAGACGTTGAAAATGCGTAGCAATGCCTTGTTGTGCTAAATACTGCATAATATGCGCATTAATCAAATTATTAATACGTCCTTTACCGGGCAAACTCGCCATCTTTTGTGCGTTAAATGCAGTGGCATCGTTGCGAAACTGCATGATTAAACAATGAGGATCGTCGGTTTCGTAAATAGATTTGGACTTGCCCGCATAAAGTTCGTGTCTTTTTTCCATCTCTCAACCTCCGTCTTGCTATCTAGGTGGTGTTAATAAATCAGGGGTGTTTGCTGTCGCCACACCATGCAATGCAGGCACTTGGTAAGACGGCGACAAGGTCTCAACATGCGCGACGGTCTTGGGTATCCGTAAGGGCTCACCCTGTGCCGTGTTGAGATAATCGTCCTTTTTAAGTATTTGGGGAGCATGCCACGCACGGCAATGACTCAACGCAATGCACAAGAAAAAAATAAGCAACCACCTCATAGTTATACCTGCAATGATTCAATAATTTCTGCATGACGCATGGCGCGACGCAATGTATCGTGATGCACTGGATTGAGCGGTGTAAGCGGTAAACGAATACCGAGCTGAATAAGTTGCATCTCATGCAATGCCCATTTCACAGGAATTGGGCTGCTCTCTACGAATAATTTATCATGTAACCACTTCAAACGTTCGTTGAGCATGCGTGCCAGTGGGCGATCATCTGCAAGTGCTGCCTTACACATCGCGTGCATGGCATGAGGCGCCACATTTGCCGTTACTGAGATCACACCCTTCGCTCCCTCAAACATAAACTCTAATGCAGTGGCATCATCACCACTGTAAACATCTAGGCGCCCAGCGCAACCAGCCAACAGCTGACGTACACGCAAGGCCCGACCCGTCGCATCCTTGATCCCGACGATATTAGGTATGTGTGCTAGGCGTTCCACGGTCTCGGGTAACAAATCACAGGCCGTACGCCCGGGCACATTGTACAGTATCTGTGGCACAGGTACGGCTTCAGCGATGGCTTGGTAATAATAAAATAAACCTTCTTGCGTCGGCTTCACATAAGGTGGCGTCAGTAGTAAACACGCATCCGCACCCGCCGTCATCGCCATTCGGGTTAAATGGATCGCGTCATTAACCGCAATGGCACTCGTGCCTGCGATAACCGGTATGCGTCCGCGCACCGTGTTAACGGTATATTCAATCAGTGCTTGGTGCTCGGCCATGGTTAAAGTTGCAGACTCGCCCGTTGTACCAGCCACCACCACGCCGTCAGTACCGGCCGACAAATGCATTTGCAACAGAACATCCAGGGCAGACCAATCGATGCTACCGTCTTTTTGCATCGGGGTAACCAAGGCAACAATGCTACCAGAAAACATCTGCTCATTCTCCTTTGCGAACCCTGCTATGCCATTTTGGCTTGTAGGCCAATGTTGAAAAGCCAGCCCAGACCGCGCATCGGCCGAATTAGGCTATTTTCTCTCGTTTCACCGCAGGCCAAATGGTATAACAAATCATTCGCAAAGCATAGCACCGCATAGCGAATACGAATGAAGGATGGGAAATTTCCTGAACCGCTGTGCCTTGTTTTTATTCAGGCACATGACGATGCTTTACACCATGGCATGAAAATCATTACACTCTAGCAAATTTTGTAAATAATGCAGGTAACTCATGACAACGGACGAAGCCGTGCCGCAAAAAGCAGTGCAAGCGTATCATTTAGTAATCTCACTACTCGGTATGCATAATCCCCAGGCGCTGTTTGCCAGCATGGAGCTTATCCAACAATGTGAATGTCGGGTAATAGAAAGTAAATTATCCGTTTTAGGTACCCTGTTTGTCGGTCACATCATGATAATGGGCAAATGGAATCAATTGGCCAAAGCGGAAAATTTACTCGCTAACCTAGCCAAAGAATTAGATCTACATATCACGTGGCAACGCACCCACGTATTGCCGTGCAATCCCACGACGGTTTCATACAGCGTTTATATCACGGCTTGCGACGACACCGAGATACTGAGTAAAGTCACCGATTTTTTCATGCAACAACAAATCGAAATCAACACATTAACTAGCTACACGTATTTGTCGCGCCATACCCAATCACCCATGGTATTTATCAATATACAAATTATCATGCCAGTTGCAGCAGCAGTGGCAAACTTGCGCGATCAGTTTATGTTACTGTGTGATGACTTGAATTTAGATGGTGTGATTGAATTAGATAAATAGAAAAGGTAGCATTTAGAAATGTCATGGGTATATTCAGCATTTTGCTGAATAGTTAAGTAAGGAGAAGCGGTGCAACCTACATTAAATAAGCCTATGCCAGATTTTGCATTAGCGTCCACAGAGGGCACGAGCGTTAGCCTCGCCGACTTTCGCGGCAAATCCGTTGTATTATACTTCTATCCTCGTGATAACACGCCAGGTTGCACCCAAGAAGGCGAAGATTTCCGCGATCATTATGCATCTTTCATCCGGCATAACGCGGTAGTGTTAGGCGTATCACGCGACACCTTACAACAACATTGCAAATTCAAGCAAAAATACCAATTCCCTTTTGCATTGCTCGCCGATCCGGATGAAGTGGTGTGTCGCCAATACGGATTGCTGAAGAACAAGATGATGTACGGTAAACCCGTTACCGGCGTAGAACGCACAACCTATTTGATCGACAGTAAGGGGATTTTGCGTCAGCTGTGGCAAAAAGTGAAAGTAGAGGGACACGTAGCAGCCGTGCTAGATGCGCTTGCTCAGTTGTAAACGGCGTAAATAGTGCTTGGTGAAAAATCGAATTCGCCTTATCATAGACGCCGAGTTAGCCAGATAATCGCTTTGTTGTATACGAAGAGGAAAGTCCGGGCTCCATAGAGCAAGGTGCCAGGTAACGCCTGGGAGGTGCAAGCCTACGGAAAGTGCCACAGAAAATATACCGCCGACGGCAACGTGGGTAAGGGTGAAATGGTGTGGTAAGAGCACACCGCGCAGCTGGCAACAGCTGTGGCAGGGCAAACCCCACCTGGAGCAAGACCGAATAGGGATCTTATCGCACTGCTCGTGCGGGATCCGGGTTGGTTGCTTGAGACTTGTGGTGACACAAGCCCTAGATGAATGATTATCCTAGACAGAACCCGGCTTATAGGCTAACTCTTTTTTTTACTGGCACCCGAGACTAACACCACACAATAGGCCTGCTTCCACTGCGTTAGACGAACTTTGTCAGGGAGAGTTGATTAGCATGCACGAGTTACCACCCACAACGCTAATACCCAGCACACAACTGCTCGTCGTACTCAGCGATAATTGGCATGCTCCAAACGCCACCTTGCAATGTTATACGCGTACTACACCAGCAACAACCTGGCAAACAACGGGCAAACCCATTGCCGTTGTTTTGGGTAAAGCGGGCATGGCATGGGTAAAACACATCGACCCTGTTCCTCACACGGCCTATAAACAAGAAGGTGATAACAAATCTCCTGCCGGTTTATTTAGACTGGGGCCTGCTTTTGGCACGCTTTCTACGCCCGTTAATCTACACTTAGATTATTTGCCCATCACGCACAACACGATTTGTGTCGATGACCCACAATCGGCCTATTACGATCAGATCATCGACAAAACACGAGTTATTCCGGATTGGCGCAGCTGCGAAAACATGGCAGAAATTCCAACATACCACATGGGACTGGTCATCCAACATAACCCCTTACGTCTACCGGCTGCAGGCTCAGCGATATTTATGCATCAATGGGAAAACGAAAAAAGCGGCACGGCCGGTTGCACCGCCATGGCCACAACGGATTTGACACATTTGATAGGGTGGTTAGATAAAGCAGCGCATCCCCTGTTGTTGCAACTACCCTTCAATGCGGTTGCCGACTATCCCCCTGCCGCACAGTTTTTGCAACGATGAAGACTATTCTGGTGTGGTTACGCCACGATTTACGCTTACGCGACAATCCTGCACTGTGGCACGCGGTGGCAGACAGTCAACGTGTTATTCCTGTGTATATTTTAGATGAATCAATGCCGTGGCCGTACGGAGGTGCACAACGTTGGTGGCTACACCATAGTTTGCACGCGTTAAGTGAAAGCTTGCTACGCGATCACGTAAGCTTGATACTCAAGCGTGGCGCAGCACACCAACTATTGCCTGCCTTGGTCGAGCAATATCAAGCAGATGCCGTGTATTGGAACCGCTGCTATGAGCCCGCCGCTATAGCACGTGATACTCAAATCAAAACGCAGTTGCAACAGCAAGGAATAACCGTCCATAGTTTTAACGCCTCATTGCTACACGAACCCTGGCAAATCACGACGAAAAGTGGCGGCACATTTCGCGTATTTACCCCATACTGGAAAGCGTGTTGTGCTCAACTGACACCACGCACACCGTATCCCAAAGCTGTGTGCCTACCGTTTGTTACCCACGATAGTGATAACCTAAGTAGCTGGCAACTCTTGCCTGACAAACCCGATTGGGCGCAGGGTTTACGTGAAACTTGGAGAGTAGGTGAAACGGCCGCAATGCAACGCCTAGAACACTTTATTGATCAACATCTCACGTATTACGCAACGCACCGCGATATACCGGCCGTATGTCATACCTCACTGCTGTCACCGCATTTACATTTTGGCGAAATCAGTGTTTGGCAAATATGGCATGCGCTACAACAAGTCCTTGCACACCGCGCAGAGTTGACTAAGCCTAGCGAAAAATTTCTAGCTGAATTAGGTTGGCGTGAATTCTCTTACCAGTTGCTCTATCATTTCCCCGCACTGCCCACGCAAAATTTCCACGCGCATTTCGATAACTTTGCTTGGCATAGCGACCCCTTTGCCCTGGCGGCTTGGCAACAAGGACACACTGGATACCCCATCATAGACGCAGGCATGCGTGAACTCTGGCATACCGGCTACATGCATAACCGCGTACGCATGTTAGCCGCTTCATTCCTCACCAAGCACTTATTACAACACTGGTCGGCAGGAGCACGTTGGTTTTGGGATACTTTAGTCGACGCTGATCTCGCCAATAACAGCGCCAGTTGGCAATGGGTAGCAGGCAGTGGTGCAGACGCAGCACCCTACTTCCGCATTTTTAACCCCATATTGCAAAGTGAAAAATTCGATCCGGATGGGACTTATATTAAACGTTGGTTACCGGAATTAGCGGCACTGCCCAGTGCTTACCTGCACCAACCCTGGCAAGCACCGACAAATGTGCTGAAGCAAGCAGGCATCGTGTTAGATAAACACTACCCGCAGCCCCTCATCGCACATGACGTCGCGCGCAAACGCGCGCTGGATGCATATGCCAGGCTGCGAGCCTGTTAGAACACAAACCTAGCCTTCTGCAACGATCACTACTGTTATGCTGAACAACACATCACTGTGCAATTGCAATTGCACTTGGTATTGCCCTATCGAACGCAATACGCCTTCTGGCAGTAACACAGCGCTCTTCTCTATAGCAACCCCAACCGCAGCATCAACCGCATCCGCAATTTCGCGCGTGCCTACCGAACCAAACAAACGGCCTTCGTCACTGGCTTTGGCAACAATAGTGATTACTGTATCGGCTAATTTGCCGGCACGTTGTTGCGCTTCCGCTAATTTAGTTTGTGCCACACGTTCTAGCTCGGCGCGTTTCTCCTGAAACTTCGCCAAGTTCTCTGCAGTAGCACGCACAGCTTTTTTTCCTGGCAACAAATAGTTGCGCCCATAACCTGGAGTGACGCTCACCCTATCACCCAAGTCACCCAAGTTACGTACTTTCTCCAGTAATATTAATTCCATCTCGACTAACCTCTTCTCGTTCTAACAACTCGGCCGCAAGCGACCGAGTTTATTTCTCTGATCGGCTCGCCTCTGGGCACCCCATCGCTTGGTCTCACCCGCAAGCGGGTGAGATTTCTTTCTTTAAAATAATAAGTGCCGTCTACGCAAATCCAACCAACTATCGGCGATGGCAAACACCGCAAGCAATAGAGGGATATACAACGGAAATGTCACCAGCAACACATAAAACGTAATCATACGCAACAACTTGCCCTTGCAAAATAAATTATGCATAAGACAAAAACCCACTAATACACAAGGCAACAGCATCACGGGAAATAAGTCTATCGCCATATTCGCGTGTAGCAACACTGCCGCTATGCCACAGCCTAGCGTTAACAAGCCAGATAACTTGTCTAAACGTAACGCGAGTAACTCTTTACGCAAACCACCGGGATTGTATAACCTCGCCTGTAACCAACGTGCGGCCAATACACTCGACAAACTCAAGACCACACTAACCGCCACTTGTAATCCCGTCGCCATGTGCGCCAACATGCTTAGGCGTTGCTCCGGAATCACTACGCCACTTAAGCCACCTAGCTGCTGTAACATAGCGATCTGCTTATGCAATAAGCCTAACCACCATTGATAAACATCCGTCTGGTGCATATGGACAATCAATATGGCTAATATGCTAAGCAACATGGCGATTTGCAAAAGACGCGCCCACGATCCTGTCATGCGCAACGCCACAGCAAACAACCACACGAGAAACGTGTTACCTAGCCAATCATTCCACAACACCCACCAAGACAATTGTCCAAACAAGGCGGCGGAAATAAACGTAGCGAAACTAATAACCCCAAGCAACCACAGGCCTTCCCGAGCACCTTTACGTAAGGTCACTAGACCCATGATGATAGCACTCACCCAAGAGAGCAAGGGCAGCAAACTAAACAGCAAGGCGGCTAGCCAAGCATTACGTCTGCTACTCATGAATTCTTGGGTTAAGTTTTCCAACAACATGATGAACCTGGCATATTAGCCTTCGTGATGATCACAATAAGGCAATAACGCCAAATAGCGTGCTAACTTTATCGCACGTGCCAACTGACGTTGATAGCGCGCTTTGGTACCGGTAATCCGGCTAGGCACGATCTTTCCTACCTCTGTAATGTAATTTTTTAAGGTCATTACGTCTTTATAATCAACTTCTTCGACATTCTCTGCAGTAAAACGACAAAATTTACGACGGCGGTAATTTGCTGACATGATTTGTTATCCCCTTTAGTTTACTCTGCACCTTCAAATTCTAAGTGATCAGGTGACTCAACTTCACGTCTAGGCCTATCTTGCCATTCCTCTTGATCATCCCGTTTCATTAAAGGAGAAGGTTGCTCAATGGCTTTGTTGCGTGATAGTACTAAATTACGAATAACCGCATCGTTGAATTTGAATGCATTATTTAACTCGTCTAGCACGGGCTGCGAGCACTCAATATTCATCAACACATAATGCGCTTTGTGTATCTTATTGATAGGATAGGCCAACTGCCTGCGGCCCCAATCTTCTAGCCTATGGACATTGCCGCCACTGGCCTTGACCAAATCTACGTAGCGTTTAATCATTGCCGGCACTTGTTCGCTTTGTCCCGGATGTACTAAAAATACAATCTCGTAATGCTTCATAAAAACTCCCCATGGTTCTATACGAGCCCTAAGACAATTCACAGGGCAAGGAGAAGCGCGTATTCTAGGGAACTTCAACCTAAGATGCAAATACTTGTGATGAAATCGCCCAGTAACGGGGTGAGAGGTAGCAGATTACGAGCCACGCTGCCGCACGGCTTCAAACAGACAAATGCCTGTCGCTACCGATACATTGAGGCTGCTGACCGTACCAGCCATGGGAATGGCGAACAAAGTGTCGCAGTGTTTGCGGGTCAGTTCACGTAAACCGTGCCCTTCCGCACCCAGCAACACAGCAGCAGGACCGGTTAAATCTACCGCATACAAGCGTTGTTCGGCCTCGGCACAAGCACCATACAACCAGACGCCGTATTCCTGCAGCTGACGTAAGGTACGCGCTAAATTAGACACGACAACAAGCGGCACGGTTTCCGCAGCGCCGCAGGCGACTTTGCGCACGGCAGGGGTAACCGCCACTGCATGGGCCTTAGGCACGATCACGGCATGCACGCCCGCCGCATCGGCAGAGCGCAAGCAGGCACCTAGATTATGTGGATCTTGTACCCTATCTAAGATCAATAGTAGGGGGGCTGGTTGTGCGTGCTGTACCAACAGCTGCAAATCATACTCTGTGTAAGTAACCCCTTGCGCGCAACTCGCTAACACACCTTGATGATTTTTTCCTGGCACTAGATCATCGAGCTGTTGACGTGTTTTGCTCACTAACGTAACGACTTGTTGTTGTGCTTGCAAAACAATGGCCTGCATACGCGTATCTTCGCGACCTTGCTGTATATAGAGCGTGTCAATGCGTTCAGGCTGCGTATGCAATACGGCATTGACTGCATGCAAACCGTAAATAAATTCATGCCCCATCGTCATCAGCCCTGCTTGCTACGTTTTTTTTTCGGCACAGACTTACGCTGAGCTTTGGACGTGGATTTCTTTGTACTAGTTGGGCGCGGCTTAGTCTCTACTAATTCAAAATCGATTTGCTTCTCATCTAAATCAACCCGCACCACCCGCACCTGTGTCGCATCACCCAAGCGGTAACTCATCCCTGTACGTTCACCGCGTAAACGCCGCTTAATCGGATCAAAATGGTAATAGTCATTCTTTAATGCACTGATATGCACTAAACCCTCGACATAAAATTCCGTTAATTCAACAAACAAACCAAAATTAGTAACCGTATTGATCACGCCAGGAAATACCGAACCGACATGCTCTAACATAAATTCACATTTGAGCCAGGCAATAGCGTCACGCGTCGCTTCATCCGCACGACGTTCTCGCAGTGAGCAATGCTCACCTATTCCCTGAATCAGCTCTTTGCGGTGGTCGTGTTCATCACTGGCAAGCGTTACTGCCTCCTGCTCACGGGGCAACACCACCGTCGCGCTTGCATCCTGAGCGATACATTCTCGAATCGCTCGGTGCACGAGTAAATCGGGATAACGACGAATGGGTGACGTAAAATGCGTATACGCCGGATACGCCAAACCAAAGTGCCCCTTGTTCACAGGGCTATACACCGCCTGACTCAAAGAACGCAGTAACACCGTCTGAATTAAACCCTTATCCACGCGTTGCTCGATGCTGCTGAGCAATGTAGCATAGTCATGAGGTGCAGGAGTACTACCTCCCATGAGCTGTAAACCAAGCTCAGCAAGAAAAGCACGAACCTCCACTAATTTAGCCGCCGTCGGCCCTTCATGCACACGGTATAAAATAGGAATTTTAGCCTTTTGCAATAACTTTGCGGTAGCCACATTGGCAAGCAACATACATTCTTCAATTAAGCGATGCGCATCATTACGCACAATCGGCACAATACGCTCTATTTTACGATCAGCGCCAAAAATAATCCGCGTCTCTGGCCTATCAAAATCAATGGCTCCGCGCTCGTCGCGCGACTGACGCAACACGCGATACAAAGCAGACAATTCCATGACATGTGGCAACAGCGTAGCAAACCGTTTACACAAGTTAGCATCGCTGCCATCTAACAAGCTTGCCACTTCGTTATAGGTCAGACGTGCCTGTGAATGCATGACTGCAGGATAAAAACGATAGCGCGTCAGCTTGCCCGTTGCTGTAACCGACATCTCACAGACCATACATAAACGATCGACGTCCGGTTGCAAAGAACACAGTGTGTTAGACAATAATTCTGGTAACATCGGCAATACACGACCGGGGAAATAGACCGAATTACCGCGCCGCAATGCCTCTTTATCTAACGCACTACTGGGTTGCACGTAGTGACTGACATCGGCAATGGCCACCCAGAGTACCCAACCATCACCTCGTTTATTACGGCGACAGTAAACAGCGTCATCAAAATCATTGGCTGTTTCACCATCGATAGTGACAAAAGGCAAACTACGCAGATCTTCACGACCCTCGGTAAACGCAGCAATATCCGTGTTTAGGTTGGATAACTCGGTCAGTACTTCCGCTGGCCATTCGTATGGCAAATCATAGGCACGGATGGCGATGTCTATTTCCATGTGAGGAGCCATGTGCTCACCCAACACTTCAACCACTTGCGCGATGGCAGGCTTGTCTCGACTGGGGTAGTCTACAATCTCCACTACCACAATCTGGCCGTCCTCGGCACTTGATTCGCCGTCGGCCTTAACAAAAACATCTTGACTGATCCGTGTATTGTGCGGTTCAACGAACGCCACACCGTCTTTTTTATGGAAACGCCCCACTATCTTTTGCGTACGTCGCTCCAAAATTTCGACTAAATCTGCTTCCGCTCGGCCACGCTCGTCAACATGCGTTACACGCACTAACACGCAATCACCATCAAAGACAATACGCATATTGCGTGGACTTAAAAATAAATTGTCGCCGCCCTCATCGGGGATGACAAAACCAAAACCGTCTTTATGTCCAACCACTCGACCACGCACCAATTGAATACGTCGTGGTAAACAATAATAGCCTTTACGGTTACGCATCAGTTGCCCGGCACTGGTCATCGCACGCAAGCGACGGCGCAAACCTTCTTGCTCAGGCTCATTATCCAAGGACAAATTTTTAAGTAATTGCTCGTAAGTCAGCGGTCGTTTGCATTCTTCTAGATGTTGTAAGATGAATTCACGACTTGGAACGGGATGCTCGTATTTGCTTGCCTCACGGTCAGCAAAGGGATCACAGATGCCTTTTACCTTAGCCATAGGCTAAAGAACTCCTTCATAGTTGCGGTTGGTGCCGGAAAGAGGACTCGAACCTCCACAGGGTTGCCCCCACAAGTACCTGAAACTTGCGTGTCTACCAATTCCACCATCCCGGCGCCTATTTCTGGCTGTAGTGTAGGATTACTATGCAAACACATGCACCTCAAACTGCATCTTCAGCCACTCGGGGTGCATAATATACTAAAAAATCATCATATTGCAATGCCGATGCGCTCGGTTTGGATGCAGACACTCTGCCTTACTTGGCATGAAACAAGACTTAGCGCATGCCCTACACGCAGAAAAAGTCGTGTATCTCACTTCAGACGGTGTTGCATTCGCAGCATGCTGATCGCTTTGGAGAAGAGGTCATCCACTTGCGGGTGAGATTTCTTTCTTTAACCAGCCAGTCTTTCAGCCTTTCACCCTGAGAAGACACGCACTGCGGCGTCGCTAACGGCGAATGAATTAAATACGCTTGACCTTTGATGCAGAGTGCAGCACATCCCAAGTGTAACGAGATATATCCTACACACATTAATTGAGCGAATTTACTTGCATAGTGGAGGTGTTCCATATAGAGGGATCTCGTACAGGCGATACATGCCTATTAACACCACCATGCATAGCTCCTGAAATCCCTCACTTCGGGATGATAGCAATAATAATTTTGCTTGAAAACGCGGTGTTTTCTTTACGCGATGGAAATTCTCCCTTGAGCATACAATTAAGCCCAGTTTTACTACGCTAGGCGTAAAATTAAGAGTAACTATACGGCTCGCACTTCGAAGTGCGAATTTTCATGGGACGATCGCGCGGCATACCCTGTTTTGATGACCGGCACAAAGTACATTTGTGCTCGGTCACCAAAGGGGAGAATCGCGTATCGATCCTTTGGAAACCCCATCGCGTAAAGTGCACTTCAAAATGTAGAAAGCACATTTTGAAGTGTATTGGGCATATTCAGCATGTTTTGAGTAGTTAAATACCAAGTCCCATTATCTTGCTTACTCTGCATTCAATCACGCCTTAACTACAACAATCCGTGCAGGATGCAATTGGTTTAATCTGCTTTTTGCGTTAAGCTAGACGTCCCACTGATGATTACGGAAATTTGTCACTATGCCGCACTACCAACCAAATGCTAACTTACTTGCTGAACGTGTCATTTTAGTGACTGGTGCTAGTGAAGGCATAGGTCGAGCCGTTGCTACTTGCTTCGCACAGTACGGAGCTACTGTTGTATTACTCGCCCGCCACATTGGCAAACTAGAAGCCGTGTATGATGAAATCGTTAATCAAGGCTGGCCACAACCCGCAATTTATCCGTGTAATCTTGCAACAGCTAACCCTCAAGATTATGTTGAACTCACGTTGCGTATCAAAAAAGAATTTGGTCGTTTAGACGGTTTACTGCATAACGCCGCCACGCTGGGAAGTCTAACGCCCATTGAACACTACGACATACGGCAGTGGTATACCGTACTGCAAACAACCCTCAATGCACCTTTCATGTTAACCCGCGCCACTTTGCCCTTGTTGAAAGAAGCAAAAGATGCCTCGATCATTTTTACCGAAGACAGTGTAGGACATCACGGCCAGGCTTATTGGGGAGCATACAGCGTAGCCAAGTTCGGTATCACTGGCTTGCGCCAAGTTATTGCGGATGAATTGGAAAACTATGTCAATATCCGCGTCAATAGCATCAATCCAGGAAAATTATATACGCGTTTACGTGCTAGCGCGTATCCGGCAGAGAACCCCAGTACACTGGCAAGCATCGACAGTGTGTTGCCGGCCTACTTGTATCTCATGGGCATAGACAGTCGGCAAGTTAAGGGACAGTGCTTAAATGTGCAAAGCGAAACACGCCAAAAAGGTCAACTTTTTGACCTTTTATCGACAACAACCGACGTCTAACCCCATAACGTCAAGCTAGTGAACACGTATTGCGGAAAATACGTCATTCCTGCATTGAAATGACAATTGGCATAAAACTCGCATGTCTTATAAGTAGTCATTGCAAAAGGACATCGCGCATGAGCATACCCCAATCAGAAGTGACCCACACGCAGCTCAGTAGTAGCAAAGGTGTCATTACACATGCTGAAGCCATCAAGCATTACTGGCAACACGAAAGAAACTTGCGGATTAGCTATCATCTGCAAACACACCTGGATATTACGCAAATTGTGCATGCCTTTGCCGAAATACTGATAACAGAAATTTACTATGACAGTCTTGCTTACCACCATCCTGATATTAAACAGCATCTTATTATCGGCAAAGAAAAGGCACATGCGCTCAGCTATAAACTAACGTTTGAAGACACACTATTAGGCACGATAAATCTCACACGAAACACACGCTTTACCGGCAGTGAGGTCGCTGAACTGGAAGAAATTCTATGTACCCTCATTTATCCATTGCATAATGGCTTGCAATACTACCATGCTTTACAAAGTTCGACATACGATGTGTTGACCGGCGCCATCAATCGTAACAGCTTGCAAGATTCGCTACGTCATGAATGGGAACTTGCCCACCGCCACAATAGCCCGCTTGCACTGTTGGTCATTGATATCGATCACTTTAAACTGATTAACGATACCTACGGACATATTTGTGGCGATTTAATTCTAAAATGCATCGCCGAAAAAATTCATGAATGTGCACGCGAAAGCGATCTGGTCTATCGCTACGGTGGCGATGAATTCACGGTAATCTTACGGGAAACCAACGAAGAAGGCGCTCTCATTTTGGCAGAACGGATAAGACAGCTGGTAGAACACAGCATCTATGCTTATAAAGATGAAATTCTACGTTTAACCATCAGTATTGGGGTTTCTTGCAACCAACACTGCCACAATGTAAACGAAATAGACTTATTGGAAAATGCAGACAACGCGCTCTATCGCGCAAAGAATCAAGGACGCAATCTGGTAGAAATATAAATATATTTTGTCATCGAATACATAATGCAATACAACTAAACGTAACTACCCTGTTATACGCTCTTTGATTAACTTAATTTTTTTAGCCTAGTCATCCGCGGCATCGGTTTTTTCTTGTTGAATACGTTCATAAATCTCTTGTCTATGCACAGACAAATCTTTCGGCGCACTGATGCCTAAACGCACTTGGTTACCTTTTATACCCAAGACTGTCACAGTCACATCATCGCCGATAATGAGCTTCTCTCCTACCCTACGTGTCAATATTAGCATGTCTAAACTCCCTATACCTGCGACTCTGTTCTCAATAAACAGAGAGGCAGACATTATCCTCTATGGAGCATTCACACGCTTGTCGATAGACTCACTACACGAAGCTTGATTCCTGCTTAAGCTTAATAGGATCAGTTTCTTCTTGTGCCTCTTTGTCCAAGCCGAATGCTGTATGCAAGGCGCGAACGCCTAGCTCTAAATACTTTTCGGCTATAACCACAGAAACTTTAATTTCTGAGGTGGAAATCATCTGAATATTGATCCCCTCCTCACCCAACACATGAAACATTTTAGTCGCCACACCGGCGTGTGCACGCATACCTACCCCGACCAAAGACACTTTGACGATTTTGGGATCTCCAATGACTTCTTTGGCATGCAGTTGGGAAGCGGTTTTTTCTAAAATTTCTAATGCAATACTGTAATCGTCACGATGTACCGTAAACGTCAGATCAGCCGTATCATTCTCAGCGATGTTTTGAATAATCATATCGATGCCTATCCCCGCATCGCTGATCGGGCCTAAGATGTTGGACGCAATACCAGGTTGATCGGGTATGCCTACCGCAGTAAGTTTGGCCTCACTACGATTAAATGCGATCCCGGCGACTAAGGCTTCTTCCATTTTTTTATCCTCATAGCTAATCAACGTACCAATCCCATCAACAAAACTAGATAACACACGCAATTTAACCTGATATTTACCCGCAAATTCCACCGCGCGGGGTTGTAGTACCTTGGCGCCTAAGCTCGCCAACTCCATCATTTCTTCAAATGTGATTTCATGCAATAAGCGCGCTTGAGGCACAACGCGAGGATCGGCCGTATAGACACCCTCCACATCGGTGTAGATCTGGCATTCATCTGCCTGCAACACAGCCGCGAGCGCCACCGCAGTGGTATCAGAGCCACCGCGGCCCAAGGTGGTGATATCACCCATTGCATTCACGCCCTGGAACCCAGCCACAACAGGAACGATGCCCGCAGCTAAATCGGCACGCAAGCGTTTGTCTTCTATGGAAACGATGTGAGCCTTCTTAGCGACAGCGTCTGTGTTAATGCCCGCTTGCCATCCCGTATAGGAACGAGCGGCCAAGCCACGTGCCTGCAACGCCATAGCCAGTAGCGCTACCGTCACTTGTTCACCGGTAGCAACCAACATCGAATATTCGCGTGGATCAGGTCGTTCATGCAAACGTCTAGCCATTTCGATCAATGTATCTGTTTGACCACCCATGGCAGACAATACCACAACGACATCATTACCCTGCGCGCGCGTTGCGGCAACCTTATCAGCAACACATTGGATGCGTTCCAGTGAACCCACTGAAGTGCCCCCAAATTTTTGAACTAGCAATGCCATGGTTATCCTTCTTTGCCATTAAACAACTCGGCCGCAAGCGACCGATATTGTTTTTCTCATCGACCCTACGTGAAAATGAATTCGCGCGACGGCGACCAACGGAGAACTCACATAAGCTCCCCTGTAAACTCTCACTTTGACTCACCCGCAAGCGATGAGATTTCTTTGCAACTATTCAACAATATGCAGAATAATCAATAACTGCAGCCGCGCTTCCCTCTGTCACTCAGCGCATTTACAACCCTTCTTACAACTCAGTCTGCTTTTGTGGTTTCACTAAGCGTTCCATTACCCAGCGATTTGCCGCTTGCAACGCTGAATCTAATGCCTGCGGCTGCGTACCACCGCCCTGCGCCATCTCAGCACGGCCGCCACCTTTACCACCGACTTGCTTTGCGACGTACGCAACTAACTCACCTGCCGGTATCTGTTGACACAGATCGGACGTCACACTAGCAAGCAATGTCACTTTACCTTCAGCCACACTCGCCAATAAAATGACGCTAGAGCCCAACGCTTGCTGTAATGCAGTCGCCATATCGCGCAGCGTTTTAGCGTCGACATCTTCTACCGATTCGATCAAGCATGCTACACCATGCGCCGATTTAGCACGCGCCGTCCAGCGTGTTAGATCTGCCAATACTAACTGCGTTCGTGCTTGCTCCAGCGTACGTTCTAAGCTGCGCTGCTTATCCAATAGCTGTTGTATACGTGTAGCCAGTTGTTCGGGCTCTGTTTTCATTAACTGTGACAGCGCATATAAGGTATGCGCTTGATCTTGCCATGCCTGCAATGCCACACTCGCCGTAATCGCCTCTATGCGCCGTATGCCTGCGGCAATGGCTGCCTCACTCACAATTTTAAACAGGCCTATTTCACCGGTAGCTTGCACGTGGGTTCCACCACACAGTTCTTTAGAGAAACTACCCATGCTCAACACGCGCACCGTATCCGCATATTTTTCGCCAAACAACGCCTGAGCACCACTTTCTAGCGCTTGAGCCACAGGCATTAGTTCGGTCAATACCTGCAAATTAGCACAGATCTGTTGATTAACGCAGCGTTCGACAGCGTCTATCTCGGCTACGCTGAGTGCGCTACCATGAGAAAAATCAAAACGCAGTTTGTCCGCCTGCACCAGTGAACCTTTTTGCTGTACATGTGCACCCAACACAGCACACAATGCCGCATGCAATAGGTGTGTAGCAGAATGATTGCATGCCGTCGCCTGGCGTAATGCGTTGTCAACCTGAGCCTCTACGTTATCGCCCACACGCAATTCACCCTCTACCAACTCACCGTAGTGCAAATACACATCTCCTTGCTTCTGCGTATTTCGCACCGTAAAACGCAAACGTGGTCCAATAAGTTGCCCCACATCACCCACTTGCCCACCAGACTCTGCGTAAAAAGGTGTTTTATCCAATACCACGACACCTTGCTGCGTACCGGATAAATGCGTTATCGTCTGCCCATCCTGCAACACGGCTAAAACGGTACTTGCAGTCTTGAGTTGCGTGTAACCGGTAAATAAACTACTTAAACCGGTAGGCAAACTATAATGTGCTGTTGCAGAAAAACGACTGGCTTGCTGCGATTGTTGACGCTGTTTATCCATCGCTGTAGTAAACCCCGCGAGATCAATGTGCAACTGACGTTCGCGCGCAATATCCGCGGTCAAATCCACAGGAAAACCATAGGTATCATACAATTTAAATACAGTATCGCCAGGAATAGTGGCACCCGCTGCAAGTCCAGCGACATCTTGCTCGAACAAACGCAAACCTTGACTTAAGGTACGTGCAAACTGTTCTTCTTCTTGCTGTAAAATATGCTGAACGGATGCTTGTGCTTTGCGTAATTCGGGATACGCTTCTCCCATCTCAGCCACCAAAGCAGGTACGAGCTGATGAAAAAAACCAGTTGTTCCACCTAATTTATGTCCATGCCTACAGGCACGACGAATAATGCGACGCAACACATAGCCGCGCCCTTCATTACTTGGCAATACACCGTCAGCAATTAAAAAAGCCGTTGACCGTATGTGATCCGCTATCACGCGCAGTGAGGGCTGATCCAATTGCTGACAACCCACTACCTGTGCCGTAGCCGCCAATAAACGCTGAAACAAATCAATATGATAATTGTCATGAACCCCTTGTAATACAGTCGCGAGACGCTCCAATCCCATGCCCGTATCCACCGCCGGCTTAGGCAAGCGTTGCAAGGTCCCATCGGCGCTGCGTTCATATTGCATGAACACTAAATTCCAAATCTCCATATAGCGATCGCCATCAGCATCGGCTGAACCCGGCGGTCCACCCGCAACACTAGCTCCGTGATCATAAAAAATCTCGGAACAAGGGCCACAGGGACCGGTCTCCCCCATCGCCCAGAAATTATCTTTGTCGCCACAACGCACCAAGCGTTGCGGCACTATGCCGATTTCATGCAACCAAATAGCAGCTGCTTCATCGTCATCTTGATGTACCGTGACCCAAAATTTCTCAGGGGATAAATGCAAACGTTGTGTGAGAAATTCCCAGGCGAAACGTATCGCTTCACGCTTAAAGTAGTCGCCAAAGCTAAAATTACCTAGCATTTCAAAAAAAGTATGGTGTCTTGCGGTATAACCTACGTTATCCAAATCATTGTGCTTACCACCTGCACGCACGCAACGTTGCACAGTCACAGCACGCAGATAGTCGGCTTGATGCTGGCCTAAAAAATTTTCCTTGAATTGCACCATCCCCGCATTCGTAAACAATAAACTCGGATCATTAACAGGAATCAACGAGCTAGATGACACAACGCGATGACCCTGTTCTTCAAAATACGCTAAAAAGAGTTGACGCAACTTAGCACACTGCATAACTTCACACCCTCGACCTAGTGCACAAAAGCGTGAGCATAACAGATATAGCCAATAAAGCTAAATAGGCCCACAAAAAACCAATCACCTCCCCGAAAACTAGGGAGAAAAGCGGTAATATACCTCTAGCAGGAAAAACACAAATTTTCCGAACTATTCTTCGGTTAACGCATCTAACTCGGCAGCCAGTGCATTACGTTCAGCAGCAGTCGCAGGTTTTGCTAACAAGATCGCACGCAATTTCGCTTCTAGCTCTTGTGCAATCGCTGGATTCTCTTGCAGATACCCCCGTACATTATCCTTGCCTTGTCCTATGCGCTCACCATTATAGCTGTACCATGCACCTGACTTTTCTACCAAGCCTGCAGTACAACCCAAGGCCAAAATCTCCGCTTCACGCGAGCAACCTTCGCCGTAAAGAATTTCAAAATCAGCTTGTTTGAACGGTGGCGCCACTTTGTTTTTGACGACTTTAACTCGCGTCTCATTGCCAATGACTTCATCACCTTTTTTGATAGCACCCGTACGGCGAATATCCAAACGCACTGACGCGTAGAACTTCAATGCATTACCGCCTGTCGTAGTTTCTGGATTACCGAACATCACACCAATTTTCATGCGGATCTGATTGATGAAAATCACCAAAGTATTCGAACGTTTAATATTGGCCGTTAGCTTGCGTAGTGCTTGCGACATTAACCTTGCTTGCAAGCCAACATGGGTATCGCCCATTTCACCTTCTATCTCTGCCTTAGGTGTCAATGCAGCAACTGAGTCAATGACGATCAAATCAACCGCACCAGAACGCACCAAGATATCGGTGATCTCCAGTGCTTGTTCTCCGGTATCCGGTTGAGACACTAATAACTTTTCCGTGTTCACGCCCAAACGCTCCGCATAAGCCGGATCCAATGCATGTTCAGCATCGATAAATGCTGCCGTGCCATTTTGTTTTTGACATTGAGCAATCGTTTGTAAGGTTAATGTTGTTTTACCCGAAGACTCTGGGCCATAAATTTCGACGACGCGACCTCTGGGCAATCCGCCCACGCCTAGCGCGATATCCAAGCCTAATGAACCGGTGGAATAAACCTGTAGGTCACTGATGACCTGGCCGTCCCCCATGAACATGAGAGAACCTTTACCGAACTGCTTTTCAATTTGGCTCTGTGCTGCGTGTAGGGCTTTCTGTTTATTCGCGTCCATCGTGTTTCTCCGGCTAGTGGCATGTGGTAGCGGATTATGGCACACAAGATCCGCTACTGCATAGAATTCTCTACGCTGAGCAAGACAAAGATATATTTTTGGCTAGGCCAGCATCTCACCCAGCAAACAATGAACTAACCCCTGTAACGCCACGGTGACGGCTTGTCTACGCACAGCCTGCCTGTCACCCGAGAAGCAGTGATAGTGTGCCACGGTGCAAGGCAATTCACCCGCCCACGCCAACCACACGCTACCGACTGGCTTCTGCAAACTGCCACCGTCTGGCCCTGCAATGCCGGTGATTGCCACACTACAATGAGCATGGCTGTAGCGCAGCGCGCCTTGGGCCATTGCGATCGCTACTTCTTTGCTGACCGCACCGCAACGCGCTAACAAATCGGGATCTACACCCAACATCTCTTGTTTAGCTTGGTTAGAATAGGTGACGAAACCACGCTCAAACCAGGCGGAACTACCCGGCAAGCTAGTGCATAATTGAGCTAACCAACCGCCGGTGCAGGATTCCGCACTGGCTAACTGCCGTTGTGTGTTGGTCAGTAATGATGCTAAGTTGAGTAATAAATTTTCAATATTGTGCTCTATCAACCCATCCCCCAAAAAATCTGCTTGTTAATTACTCAGCGCCATCCGTGCAACTACATCTGGCCTAGCCCAACAAAACGGGATGCAACGGTACTACTCCAGCAGAACATCCCCATTACGTAGCAAAAATACCGTGTTTTCACGCAAAATCACGCTGCTTTGAAAGCTTGCTGAATAGTTGGGTTTAGACTACCCTAGCACCAGCAATTTGGATAGAATTTTCCCCATGAATCAGCCGACGCACACCTCTACCCAGCATACTCCCATGATGCAGCAGTACCTGCGTATTAAAGCAGAGTACCCCCACATGCTGCTATTTTATCGTATGGGCGACTTTTATGAATTATTTTATGACGATGCCCGTGAAGCGGCAGAATTGCTGGGCATCACGCTGACCCAGCGCGGCCAGTCTGCAGGCACCGCGATTCCCATGGCAGGCGTTCCTTATCACGCCGTAGAGGCGTATTTAGCCAAATTAGTTAAGCTCGGTAAATGTGTGGCTATCTGCGAGCAAACCGGCGATCCGCAGCAACACGGCCCGCTTGAGCGCCAAGTCACACGCATCATTACCCCCGGCACTGTCACCGATACGGCTTTGCTCAATGAACAACAAGATAATCTACTCGTGGCGATCTGCGAACAACAACTGCTGTTCGGGATAGCCTGCTTAGATATCACCAGCGGTCGCTTCTACATTTTACAAATACACGGCATAGATGCACTGTTGAGTGAGCTCAGCCGCATCGCACCGGCAGAAATTCTCATTAATGAAACCTTCGCGCACGCTGCGTTTTTGCCTAAGCACGCTAGCTTACGTAAACGACCACCCTGGGATTTCGAGCTAGACACCGCGATACGCTTGTTGACGCAGCAGTTTCACACCCGTGATTTATCGGGTTTTGGTTGCACTGATTTACCCTATGCAGTTGCAGCAGCAGGATGTCTGATTAAATACGCGCAAGAAACACAGCGCAATCATTTACCCCATATTCACCATCTACATGTGCAGCGCTATGATGAATGCATTATTTTAGATGCGACTAGTCGCCAAAATTTAGAACTCACCAGCAATCTACGTGGTGGCAAAGAACATACCCTGCTTAGCGTATTCGATTACACGCAAACAGCCATGGGTAGTCGCTTACTGCAGCGCTGGATCAATCGTCCACTACGCGATCATGCAACGTTACAAGAACGCCTTCATGCAATTCACTGTCTGATTGAACGACGCATTTACACATCGCTGCAAGAAACGCTACGTAACAGTGGCGACATAGAACGCATTGCGACACGCATTATTCTCAAATCAGCTAGGCCCCGTGACTTAGTGCAACTACGCATCACGCTAACCTTGCTGCCTGCACTACAGCATATTTTACAATCGGTAGAACTACCTAAAAAATTACACGCCCTTGCTACGCAACTGACACCATTGCCTGCATTACTAGACACATTACAAAAAGCCATTATCGACAATCCACCCCTATTGATTCGAGATGGTAACGTCATTGCGACAGGCTATGATGCGCTGCTGGACGAACTACGTACCCTCAGTGAAGATGCGAATAGTTATCTACTTGCATTAGAACAGGCTGAACGTGAAAAGACGGGGCTCAACAATCTGAAAATAGGTTACAACAGAGTGCACGGCTATTACATAGAAATCAGTCGCGTTCAAGCCCAAAATGCACCCATTCATTACGTGCGTAGACAAACGCTAAAAAATGCGGAACGCTTCATCACACCCGAACTTAAAACATTTGAAGATAAAATTCTTAGCAGCAGCACACGTGCCTTGGCACGAGAAAAAGAACTGTATGAACAATTACTCGATGAGTTAGCCACCTATTTGTTACCTTTACAGCAGATAGCGGAAGCCATTGCAGAACTGGATGTACTCAGTAACTTTGCCGAACGTGCGGAAACATTGAATTTATCTGCACCGGAACTAACAACAACACACAAAATTTATATACAAGGAGGGCGCCATCCGGTTATTGAATACGTGCAAAAAAAACCGTTTGTTGCTAACGATCTCGACTTGCGTGATGAACGCCATCTATTAATTATTACTGGGCCTAATATGGGTGGTAAATCAACTTATATGCGACAAACTGCATTGATCGTTTTACTTGCACACATAGGTAGTTTCGTTCCGGCACAACAAGCTACTATCGGCACCGTTGATCGTATCTTTACTCGCATCGGCGCATCAGATGATCTCGCGAGCGGACAGTCTACCTTTATGGTGGAAATGAACGAAACAGCCAATATCCTCAACAATGCCACCGCCAATAGCTTAATTTTGATGGATGAAATTGGACGAGGCACCAGTACTTTCGATGGCTTAGCACTAGCATGGGCCTGTGCCACACAATTGGCAGAAGAAATACGTGCCTTTACCCTGTTCGCAACACACTACTTTGAGTTAACTCACTTAGCTCACCATACTGCTGGCGTATTTAACGTGCATTTAGAGGCCATTGAACATGCAGACGAAATCATTTTCATGCATCACATTAAAGAAGGCGCGGCTGATCAAAGTTATGGTCTGCATGTTGCCCAACTGGCTGGCGTACCACGCACCGTGATACAAAAAGCCAAACAATATCTGCACCTGTTAGAAGAAAAAAAAATAATTGACGATTTACCGCCAGTAGATCAGTCACAAGAAAAATCGATTCCGCCGCCAATCGCCATACACCCCATCGTAACCCATCTAACTACGCTGGAACTCGATCAACTGTCGCCTAAGCAAGCCATTGACCTTTTGTATTATCTAAAAGGACTACTTAGTTAAAATAGAGTTTCTTAATGATCTTACTCCTCATCACCCGCAACACCTTCTCCTTCTCCTTCTTCCTCTTCTTCATCCTTTACTTCACTTTCATCACCACTACTCTTTGCTTTACCCTTTATTACAACATTACCTTTCGCATTCTCGATTATAACCACGGAACGCTTAGCCGAAAGCATCGGCGTTATATTTATTTCAAGCTCCTCTTGGTGTGTCATTTGAGCTCTGCCCATTGCTAAATTAGGCGCTCTAGAAATATTATTGCTTATGGTAGAGACGGCATACGCGGCACTGGTATTTTGTGTTGTTTCTGCCGTCACTACCGAGTTAACATCTACAAAAATATTACTGATATTAATGCCACCCACTACGCTAGTCGCATCTAATGATTTAGCTAATATTTCAAGTGAATTATTTGCTGCGCCAATGCCTGTTGCCGCACTCATAACCAAGGTACCATTGGGCACATTAGCATTTAAATAAACATCACTTCCATCTAAAATGGCACCATGTAAACTTAACAATAAAACGGCAGAATCACTGCTGTTAGTACTAAGCACACCACTTAACACAATGTTTCCACTTGCAATTAACGTAATAGTATGGGTGCCGGCATTTAACAACGCATTACTGTTCATGACGATCGTGCCATCTACTGCATTTAGCCCTAAATCACCACTCCTTAGAGTGATGTTAGCGTTCACTTGCACTGCATTGCTTGCATTACCAATCAGTGAATTAAACGATGAATCTGCTTGAGTAAACACAATATTTGCGCCATCACTCATAGCATTCAGAGTCAATGCGCCACTGATATGACTCAAATTAGCCAAGGTCACGCCAGATACAGAAATAGTTCCCGCCGTATCACCGCCTAATACGAGTTGAGCCGCTGTAATACGTGATAATTCATCGCCGTCTAATGTGTATTCTCTAACAATCGTACCTAATCCCACACTACGATTAGCTGAAACCAGCAGATTAACTCCATCATCATTCGCGTGTATTTCACCTGCCAAATTAATATCTGCAGAGACAATGGTTAAATCATGATTTGTTAGCGTTAGTACATTATTTTCTGTCAATGTAAATGTGCCAAGACCATCATTGTCCATGTCAGCATCAATAGATAAATCACCATTGATTATCATTGACGCATCCAACGTAATGCCATTTATAGCTTGTAAGAATAAGTTGTTTTGCAATACCAGCTCATTGCCCTCTAGTAATAAACTGCCATCTTCAGCGCCTGCGTTCAATACTAAATCGCCCGATATACCAGTGGAAATAACAAGATCCATTATAGTTAATGTGCTTACATTTTCATTGCCTATTGTGAACGTACCCACCACTATGATACTAGCTAACTCCGCATTACTTAATGTGAAGTCACCTGCGCTGTCACCTAAACCAAGCGTGACATTTACTGACGGTAACACACTCAAATCACCCGAGCCTACCGTGACAACACCTTCTAATACCACATCAGCAGCTATAATCGTTAAGTTATGATTGGTAGTATCCACAGCCCCATTTCCGCTTACATGTAATACACCCTCTCCATCTTCATTAGCATCTGCTTGAATAAGTGTATTAGCAGAACTATTAACCAGAGAGTCAATAATCACGTCTGTATTTGCCACTACCGTTAAGGAACCCATGAAGCTAGACGTTTCCCCTACAAAATAAATACTTGCATCACCCGCAAGCGCCTGCAACATAATATTGCCTTGAGCAACCAATCCATCAATATAAATAGCGACCGTATTTTCATTACCAATTAGAATGCCACCTGATGTCATGATTTGATTCAATTCTGCATTTGACAGATTGAAAGCGCCATCTATTGGTGCACCCAATGCTATTGTACTCGCTGTTGTAGATAATAAAGTGATAATTGACGCTCCAAGATTTATCGTGCTATCAATGACAATGTCTGCTGCTACCACTTGTAAATCATGCGTACTAATCGTTGTTGCAATAGTGACGGTTCCCGCTGCAATCAACGTCACATTATTTGGCATTACCGACGAGGCACCCACAAAATTTACATTACCATCGGCAATTAAAGTAATAGTACCACTTATGCTGTCGACCACTGTCCAGCCATCTACTGTCAGCGTAGCCGTGTTGGCATTACCAATCGTTAATGCGCCACTCGTCGTGATATTATCTAATTCCGTGTCACTCAAGGAGAAGCTACCTGCACCCGCACCTAGGCCCACTGTTCCACTGACAGAAGGTAATAAGAAGATGTTACCAGAGCCGGTGTTAATGGTGCCCGTCAATACCATGTCCGCAGCGGTGATGCTCAAGGTCTTAACCGCACCTGCCGCTGTATTCAATGCCTTGCTTGCCGCTAAGGTGAAGCTACCCGTGCCATTTGCATCGCTGTCGGCATTAATAGTAATGGCACCGGATGCTTGCTTGGTAAAATCATCATTCAATGTGATGCCACTGACTGCGTTGAGTGTTAGCGCAGCCGCTGGCAGTATGCCACCCGTGGTCGCGTCTATGCTCATGCTGCCCGCTGCAGTGATTGTCAATCCAGACGCGAAGCTCACGGCGTCACTGCTGT